>Ga0180216_1000147_pt1 | contig 85491 bp, 58 predicted proteins | sample eDN3rd37CBELigMG_FD_128879 | JGI IMG/M metagenome (GOLD analysis project Ga0180216, IMG submission 128879) | Enriched Miracle-Growth compost microbial communities from Emeryville, California, USA - eDNA 3rd pass 37_C BE-Lig MG (version 2)... ... | reverse complement strand
GGAGCACGGGACATTCTGCTCGAGATCATGCAAGGCCTGATCGAGGCGTTCATGCAGGAGGCGGGCGAGACACACCAGAGTCGTTTTGTGTCGCGGGAATTGAGCGACCGGGGGCCGGCCTATGAATACCTGATGAAGGAACTGTGGCGACCTGGCGTGCTGCTGGTGGCGGACCTGCTGGCCATTGCGTCCGGTCGCGACGCAACCACCGACAGGGACAAGACTGCGGCGCTCATGTTCCTGTCATCCCTGACCGCCCTGTCGAACCAGTCGGCGATTTCGCTGTCCATCCTCGACCGCAGCCGGTTTACCGACAGCGACAGGGTGATCGCAGGCCAGCTGGCCGGCGGAATGATCGACGGGCTGCTGGGACACGGATAAGGCCCGGATCCCGGACACCCCCGCGCCCTCCCGGACTGCCGGCTGCGTGTCCGGAAACCAGGCGTCGCGGGGCTCGCCCATGACCCGGGCCAGCGATCGCCAGCCACGGACCGGACAAACGCCGCGCATAAAAAAGGCCCGCCGGAATACCGGCGGGCCACCCTGGACTGGACGCCAGGGATTACGCGACGTCGAAACGGTCGGCGTCCATGACCTTCACCCAGGCGGCGACGAAGTCGTCGACGAACTTCCGGGCGTTATCGTCCTGGGCGTAGACTTCGGCGTAGGCGCGCAGCACCGAGTTGGAGCCGAACACCAGGTCGACGCGGCTCGCCGTCCACTTCACCGCGCCGCTCTTGCGATCACGGATGTCGTACCGGTTGGCGCCGGTCGGGTCCCAGCTGTAGGCCATGTCGGTCAGGTTGACGAAGAAGTCGTTGGTCAGCGCCCCGACCCGGTCGGTGAACACGCCGTCCTTCGAACCGCCATGGTTGGCGCCGAGCACGCGCAGGCCGCCCACCAGCACCGTCATCTGCGCTGCCGTCAGGCCCAGCAGCTGGGCCCGGTCGAGCAGCATCTCTTCGGGCATGACCGCATAGTCTTCCTTCTGCCAGTTGCGGAAACCGTCAGCGAGCGGCTCCAGCACGGCGAAGGATGCGACGTCGGTCTGGGCCTCGGTGGCGTCGCCACGCCCCGGGGTGAACGGAACCGTGACGTCAAAACCCGCGGCCTTGGCCGCCTGCTCGACGCCGACGTTGCCCGCCAGCACGATGACGTCCGCGATGCTGGCGCCGGTTTCGGCGGCGATCGGCTCCAGCACCGACAGCACCCGCGCCAGGCGCTCCGGCTCGTTGCCGGCCCAGTCCTTCTGCGGCGCCAGACGGATACGCGCGCCATTGGCGCCGCCGCGCTTGTCCGAACCACGGAAGGTGCGGGCGCTGTCCCAGGCCGTGGCCACCATGTCGGCGGTCGAAAGGCCGCTGTTCATGATCCTCGCCTTGACGGCGACCACGTCATAGTCCGTGCGGCCAGCCGGCACGGGATCCTGCCAGATCAGCTCCTCGGCCGGGACGTCCGGTCCGAAATAACGCGAGCGTGGTCCCAGATCGCGGTGGGTCAGCTTGAACCAGGCGCGGGCGAACGCATCCGTGAACGCCTCGAAGTCGTTCATGAAGCGCAGCGAAATCTCGCGATAGATCGGATCGACCTTCAGCGCCATGTCCGCGTCGGTCATCATTGGCATGACGCGGATGGAGGGATCTTCGACGTCCGCCGGCTTGTCCGCGTCGGCGATGGTGATCGGCTCCCACTGATAGGCGCCGGCCGGGCTGCGGGTCAGCGTCCACTCGTGCTTGAACAGCATCTCGAAGAAGCCGTTGTCCCACACTGTCGGGTTCGTGGTCCAGGCGCCTTCGATGCCGCTGACGACCGCGTCGCGACCAACGCCGCGGCTGGTGCGGTTCAGCCAGCCAAGCCCCTGATCTTCAATGGCCCCGCCTTCCGGCGCCGGGCTGAGAAGCCCCGCGTCGCCATTGCCGTGGCCCTTGCCGACGGTGTGGCCGCCGGCGGTCAGCGCAACGGTTTCCTCATCGTTCATGGCCATGCGGGCGAAGGTTTCCCGCATCATGTTGGCGGTTTTCTGCGGATCCGGCTGGCCGTTGACGCCTTCCGGGTTCACGTAGATGAGGCCCATCTGCACGGCGGCCAGCGGATTGGCCAGGGTTTTGGCGTCGGCGAGATCGCCATAGCGGCTGTCGCTTGGCGCCAGCCACTGCTTCTCGTCGCCCCAGTAAATGTCCTTTTCCGGGTGCCAGATGTCCTCGCGGCCGAAGGCGAAGCCGTAGGTCTTCAGGCCGGCGCTCTCATAGGCGATGGTGCCGGCGAGCGCGATCAGGTCGGCCCAGCTGATCCGGTTACCGTATTTCTTCTTGATCGGCCACAGCAGGCGACGCGGCTTGTCGGTGTTGGCGTTGTCCGGCCAGGAGTTCAGCGGCGCGAAACGCTGGTTGCCGGTGCCGGCGCCGCCGCGACCGTCGGCGATGCGGTAGGTGCCGGCCGCGTGCCAGGTCATGCGCACAATGGTGCCGACATAGTTGCCCCAGTCAGCCGGCCACCAGTCCTGGCTGTCGGTCATCAGGGCGCGAAGGTCGTTCTTCAGCGCCTCAACGTCGAGCTTCTTCAACTCCTCGCGGTAGTTGAAGTCCTTGCCCATCGGGTTGGTCTTGACGTCGTGCTGGTGAAGAATGTCCAGGTTCAGCGCGTTCGGCCACCAGTTGGTGACCGAGGATCCGGTCACGGTCAGTCCGCCATGCATGACCGGACATTTGCCGGCCTTTTTCGCTTCGATGCCATCCATGGACATTTCCCTTCAGAGCCTGCTGCGTTGACGTCGCGTCATGTCCAGGCGACCGGATCGCTGGCGACGTCTGCCTTGAATGGTTCTAGGCAAATGCGGTCATAATGAGAACTTGAATTTTCAAATAGCGTCGATAATTATTTCAAATGATATCGATCCGCCATCTCCGCTATTTCGCCGCCCTCGCCCACCATCGCCATTTCGGCCGCGCCGCCGACGCCTGCGCCATCAGCCAGCCGGCGCTTTCCCTGCAAATCAAGGACCTTGAGGAGCTGCTCGGCGCGCCGCTGGTGGAGCGCGACCACCGGCAGATCCGGCTCACCAGCCTGGGGGAAGCTTTCGCCAGCCGCGCCCACGATATCCTGCGATCCGTGGATGAGCTCGCCGATCTTGCCCGCGCCTCCAGCCAGTCGCTGGCCGGCGACCTGCGCATCGGCATGATTCCCACGGTGGCGCCTTACCTGCTGCCGGCGGTGATCCGGCGGCTCGGCGACCTGTTCCCGGCGGTGGACCTGCGGCCGCGCGAGGCGGTGACGCAAAAACTGATCGAGGATCTGACCAACGGCCGGCTGGACGTCGCCATCGTCGCCCTGCCGGTGCTGGAGCCGGTGTTGCAGGAGCTGCCGCTGTTCGAGGAGGAGTTTGTTCTTGTGCGGCCGTCCGCCGACAGGATGAAACCTCCCCCCTGCGCGGATGCGTTGCGGGAAATGCGGCTGCTGCTGCTGGAAGAAGGCCACTGCTTCCGCGATCAGGCGCTTGCATTCTGCAACATGGCGCCTGGCGCGCCGAAGGACCTGATGGAAGGCAGTTCGCTCTCAACCCTGGTGCGCATGGTCGGGGCCGGCATCGGCGTCACCCTGATCCCCGAAATGGCGGTGGCGCCGGAAACGGCTTCCATTGATGTGAGCACGGTCCGGCTGGCGCAACCGCGCCCGTCGCGCACCATCGGCATGGTCTGGCGCAAGACGAACCCGCTGGCGGAGCGGTTCGCGCAGATCGGCGAGGTGGTCTGCGAGGAACACGCGAACCTGCTTGCGAATCCGCCAGCCCCGGGGACCTGTCAGGCGAACGGTGCTGGCGCGCAGGACGCCCCCTGAAACCGGGAAACCGCATCGGCCAGGTCGCGGATGCCGGAGCGGCGGCGGCGATGTTTCCGCAAGGAGATGTCCACTTTTTGGGATCATGCTCTGGCGTTCCGGCCCCCCGCCGTCCAGGATGCGGCAAACAGCTGGCGCGCCGTTGCCCGTTTCCGGGAGCCGGGCGCTGGATGATCACCATGTGGGAGAGGGAACGTATGACACAGACATGCGACGAGGACGCGTGGATGAAGCGTCCAGGACTCGCCGCCCGCGCCTGCGCCGTGGCGCTGCCGCTTGTGCTGGCCGCCTGCAGCCTGGGCGACAGCCTGTCGCCGACGGCGCGGGCCCCCAGCCCAACCGGCGTCTCGCGCGACGCGCTCGTGGGCAGCTGGGGCATCGCCTCATTCCACACCGACAAGGACCGCAAGCGCACCGAGGCCCAGGCCAAGGCCCAGTGCAGCCAGCCGTACAAGATCGTTCGCGGCCCCAATGACGGCGTGATGATGCACGTGGCGGATGACGCCAAGCTCTATGAGCTGCGCCTGAAAGCCGGGCCCGACGGCCGGACCTATGTCGGCTTTGAATCCCCCGCCGGCGATCCGCAGGATCGCGAGCTGCTGTCCATCACCCCCAATGTGCTGACCATGCGGTTTGTCGACCCCGACGCGCACCGGCGCTATGGCACCTTTGTCTTCGTCCGTTGCAGCTGACGGGGAGCAGCGCGTCATGAAATCCGACCGAAATATCTTCCATCGTCTTGTGAAGCCCGGCCTTGTGATGTCCGGTCTTGCGCTGGCCTGTATGGCCGCCGCGCCCGCCTTCGCGGCGCCGCAACCGCCGCGCCCGCCGGCCGAGATCCGCGAAACCATGGATATCGGCGACGAGCCGGGCCGCATTTCCACGGAGGAGGTGCGCATCACCGACGGCCCCTTCGCCCGCCAGATGGTGCTGTACCGCACCAGCGAGGTCCCCGGCACGGTGATCATCCATTCCGACGAGCGCTTTCTCTACGTCGTGCAGGGCAATGGCCGGGCGCTGCGTTACGGCATTGGCGTGGGCCGCGAAGGCTTCACCTGGTCCGGCAAGGTTCAGGTCACGCGCAAGGCCGAATGGCCGGACTGGCGGCCGCCGCCGGACATGCTGAAGCGCCAGCCGTACCTGCCGCGCTTCATGGCCGGCGGCCCCGGCAATCCCATGGGGGCCCGCGCGCTTTATCTGGGCTCCACGGTGTTCCGCATTCACGGCACCAACCAGCCTGAAACCATCGGGCAGGCCATTTCGTCCGGCTGCTTCCGGCTCGCCAACGGCGATATCATCGACCTGTACGAGCGGGTTCCGGTCGGCACGAAGGTCATCATTCGCCACAAGGCGACGCTGTAAGCCGCGCATCGGCGGGCGAAGCCAACGCCCCCCAAACGTCTCTCAACATTGAGGAGGGGCCCGGCGCCAGCAGGCCGGCGTCCGCTCCAGACCGCAAATATGCGAAAGGGAAAGGGAGCCATGTCCAAGTCCCCATGGACCAGCCTGCGCCGTTTCAGCGGCGTCGCCGCTGGCGTGATGGCCGGCGTCTTCGCCATGTCGGCCCAGGCGGGAACGCTTGATACGGTCAAACAGCGTGGAACGCTCAACTGCGGCGTCAGCGAAGGCGTCATCGGCTTCTCGGAGAAGGACGACAAGGGCGTCTGGCGCGGCTTCGACGTCGACTTCTGCCGCGCCGTCGCGGCCGCGGCGCTCGGCGACGCCAGCAAGGTCACATTCACCCCCCTGTCCGCCAGCCAGCGCTTTGACGCCCTGAAGGACGGCAAGGTGGACCTGCTGTCGCGCAACACGTCGTGGACGTTGGGCCGCGAAGCCGGGCTCGGCCTCGCCTTCGCCGGCATTACCTATCACGACGGCCAGGGCTTCCTGGTGAAGCGCGCGCTGGGCGTCGACAGCGCCCTGTCGCTGGACAAGGCGAAGGTCTGCGTCGAGGCCGGCACCACCAGCCAGCTCAACCTCGCCGACTTCTTCAAGGCCAATTCCATGACCTATGAAGAAAAGGTGTTCCCGAACGCCGCCGAGGCCACCGCCGCCTTCGCTGATGGCAAATGCGACGTGCTGACCCGCGACCAGTCGGCGCTGCATGGCGAGCGCCTCAAGCTGCCGAAGCCGGCCGACGCCGTGGTGTTGCCGGATGTGATTTCCAGGGAGCCGCTGGGGCCCGTGGTGCGCAGCGATGACTTCCCGTGGTTCAACGTGGTGAAGTGGGTGAATTTCGCCCTGGTCAACGCCGAGGAACTGGGCATCGCCGCCGCCGACGTGGAGAAGGCCCTGCAATCGCAGAAGCCGGAGGTGCGCCGCTTCACCGGCGCCGAAGGCAATTTCGGCAAGGCGATGGGCCTCGACCCCGACTGGGCGATCCGCGCGGTGAAGGCCACCGGCAATTACGCGGAAATCTACGAGCGCAACCTGGGCTCCGGCTCGAAGCTCGGCGTGCCGCGCGGCCTGAACCAGCTCTGGAACATGGGCGGCGTGCTCTACGCCCCGCCGATGCGCTAGGCGCGCCTGGCGCCTGCTTCGCGGCTTCGTCGACAAGCCGGCTTTCATGAAAGGCTCCGGGGCGTTCAGCCGCCCCGGGGCGGCGGGTCATGTGGCCCGGCCGACGCCTCACGCGCGGCGCCCACCAGCTGGAGCGGAAACAACCGCGACGCCACGTTGCGTTCGCGAACGCGGCGGTACAAAAAGACGGAGCCGAAACCGGTTCAGTCCGACCGGTCGCGGCGCCGGTCCCGGGCGGCCATACAGGAACCGACATGTCAGCCGAAAAACGCCTCGCCACGTTGAAACAGCTATTGACCCACGTGCGGGAGCGGCTGCAACTGAAGCCAGGATTTTTCCTCTGGGACGGGTCGCGGGTTCCGGCGGACTACCCGGAAACCGGCCTCGGCGTTTATCTGGGCGACGAGGGCGTGGTTGGCGCGCTGGTCCGTCGCCCCTCGGTCGCCACCCTCGCCAACCTGTGGGCGGCGGGCCGGGTCGATATCCGCAATGGCGACGTGTTCGATCTGGTGGCGGCGAAACCGGCCGTGCGCACCCGCGAATTCCGCCGCACCCTCGACCGCAAGCTGGCCCTGCGCGCCGGCGCGCAGTTCCTGTTTACGCCGCGCGGCGGCCCATGGCCGCTGGAAGACATCGCCAGATCCGCGCCGAGCGACGGCGACGCTGGCGAGAACCGCAAGAACATCAGCTATCACTACGATGTCTCCAATGATTTTTACCGGCTCTTCCTTGACGAGCGCATGGTCTATACCTGCGCCTATTACAAGGACTGGGCCAATTCGCTGGAACAGGCCCAGGTCGACAAGCTCGACATGACCTGCCGGCGGCTGCGTTTGCAGCCTGGCGAGACTTTCCTCGATATCGGCTGCGGCTGGGGCGCGCTGATGGCGCACGCCGTGACCTGTTTCGGCGTCACGGCGCACGGCGTCACCCTGTCCGAACAGCAGGCGCAGCTGGCGCGGGCGCGGTTCGAGGCGCTGGGCATCGCCGACCGCTGCACGGTGGAGCTGATCGACTACAGCAAGCTGCCCGGGGCGGAGCGCTTCGACAAGATCAGTTCACTGGGCATGATCGAGCACGTGGGCATCGCCAATTATCCGACCTATTTCAGTACGATGCAGCGCCTGCTGAAACCCGGCGGCCTGTTCCTCAACCACGGCATTGTCCGGCCCGGCAAAAGCGCCACCAGAAAGAAGAAGCGCGCGGATTTCGCCGCCCTCACCCGCTACATTTTCCCCGGCGGCGAACTGGAGACGCTCGGCGGCACGCTGACGGCCATGGAGCGCGGCGGCTTTGAAATTCGCGATGTGGAATGCTGGCGCGAGCATTACATGCGCACCTGCCGCGCCTGGCACGACCGGCTGCTGGCCAATCGCGACGCCGCCATCGCCGAGGTCGGCGAGGTGAAATACCGCGTCTGGCTCATGTATCTGGCCGCCTGCTCCATCGCCTTCGAGCGCAACAATGTCGGCATATACCAGACGCTGGGCCAGAAGCGCCTGAAGGGCCCGTCCAACCTGCCGCCGACCCGCGCCGACCTCTACCGGGTGGTGTGAGGCGGCGGCAGATCTCTCCCGCCGCCTACCCCCGCCTTTTCAGACCCCGCAGATCGATCGTCCCATCGGCCTTGCGCGGATCGGCACCGGCGGCGAACAGTTCGCTCTTTTGCACCTTCTGGGTGCTGGTTTTGGGCAGCGCATCCAGAAACAGCACCCAGCCCGGCGGCTTGAAATAGGCCAGCCGCTCATTGGCCCACGCGAAGAGGGCCCGCGCCGTGTCCTCGCTGGCGGTTTCAGGCGCCCGCAGCACGATGCAGGCGAAGACTTCCTGCTCGCGCACTTCGTCGGGCGCCGCCACCACCGCCACTTCAGCCACGTCCGGGTGCGCCAGCAGCGTCGCCTCCACCTCGGCGGCCGCGATGTTCTCGCCAGAGCGACGGATGATATTCTTGTTGCGGTCGACGAAATACAGCATGCCGGTTTCGTCCTGGCGCACCACATCGCCGGTGTGGAACCAGCCGCCGCGCCAGGCCTCGGCCGTCGCTTCGGGGTTCTTGAGATATTCCCGGAACATGCCAAGACGCGGATTGTCGCCGCAACGACGCACCAGCAACTGTCCCTCCTGCCCCACCGGCAAGTCATGGTCGTCGGCGTCAACGACGCGGGCGTCGAGGTCGAGCCCCGGCCGGCCGAGGGGCCGGCCCATGGCGCGGGTGTGGATCATGCGCGGCTCGGTATCGGCGAAGAAGCCGCCGCCGGTTTCGGTCATGCCCCACAGTTCGAGCAGCGGCGCGCCGAAGCGTTCCTCGAAGGCGCCATGAATCTCCGGCTCGACGCCGGCGCCCAGCATGAAGCGCAACCCGTGCGCCCGGTCTTCTGGCGTCGGCTCCAGCTTCATCAACATGCCGGGGATGACGCCGAGATAGTGGGCGATGGTGGCGCGGCTGTCGGCCAGCTCCCTCCACCAGCTGTGCGGATGAAAACGGTCGGGCAGGATGACGCAACCGCCGGTCATCAACGCCGCCATGAAGCTGAACACGCCAGCATTGATATGGAACAGCGGCAGGGGATTGTAGATGCGCTCCAGCCCCTCGCGATATTGTCCGAGGCCGGTATTGCCGCAGCAGCCCCGTCCAACGCTGACGTAATACTGGTTGGTGGCGACGCAGCCCTTGGGCCGGCCGGTGGTGCCGGACGTATAGTAAAGGCAGGTTTCCGTATCCAGATCCGGCGTCGCCGGTCCGGCCGGGGTGCGCGCCGGCGCAAATGGCGCGTCCGACGTCACGTCGTGCAGCGGCGGCGGGTCGGCGCACAGGTCGAGCGCGCGCCGCGCCTGCTCCAGCCGCTCCGGCAAGGCGACCAGCAGCGATGCTTCCGCGTGCTCAAGCAGATAGCGCATTTCGTCGGGCCGGTAGTCCGGGTTCACTGGCGCGAGCGACACGCCGAGGCTGTTGAGGGCGAGAAAATGGAAAAAATGCTCCGGCCGGTTTTCCAGCAGAACCGCGACGCGATGGCCAGGCCCATAGCCGGCGGCGCGATAACGGGCGGCCAGATCATCGACAATGGCGCGGGTGGCGGCGTAGGTGTATTCCACCCCCTCCGGCAGATACGGCCGCGTCGCCAGCGGCCCGACGGCGATGAACGCGTTGTCCGGGTAGAGCGAGGCGACGTTACGGAAAATGGCGAAAACCGTGGGCGCGGCAAGCGTCTCCGGCGTGATGCGGTTCATGGCGGCGTTCCTGCCCTGGGGCGTTCTCCGGCGGCGCGGACGCCTTGTGTCAGGAAAACGCGTCGAAACATGCGGTGGCGCAGAACCTGTCCGGCCTGAACGGGTTCTGCCCCTGTCCTTTCGCTGAAGAGCTTGCCGGCGACGTCCAGGGATGGCGGCGCCCCATGAACAGCCGGCGCGCCGTCAGCGTTTTTTCGATGAATCAATCACCGGCCCAAAGCGCACATATTGCTTTCCGTCAAAACGGATGAGCTGCAACTGTTCGATCGGATAGTGATCGTCCGGCGTCGTATTGATCTCGATGCCCGGCAGCAGCAGATCAGACCGGAAATGCTTCAGATTGGCCGCCTGCTTCATGATGTTGGCGGGGGTCACGTCGTCGCCCGCCTGACGCAACACCTGCTCCATCGTCTGGGCGGCGACATAGGCGTAGACGGTCAGCGCGTCCTTGCGATCGGCGTCCGGCAGATATTTGTCATAGAAGGCGTTCCATTTTTTGAACGCCGGATCGTCCTTCCATTCCGGGTCGTTAGCGTCTTTCAGATAGGCGCTGGAGATAATGTCTTTGGCGTTGTCGAGCCCGGCCGGGCCCAGCACAGCGGCAATGGAATTGGCGTTGCTGCCCAGATAATGCGTCGGCTTCCAGCCAAGTTCGGCAATCTTGCGGATGGCCTGGGCGGCGAATTTCGGCGTGGTCATGTTCATGAACACGTCGGCGCCGGAAGCCTTCAGCTTGACGATCTGTGAATCGATGGTCGGGTCGGTGGATTCATAAGAGGCTTCAGCGACGATCATCTTCGCCCTGTCGCCAAGACCATCCTTGAAGCCCTTGAGGACGTCGCGGCCAAAATCATCATTCTGATACAGAACCGCGATCTTCGCATTCGGCCTGGTCTGGAGAATATTCGCCGCGAACGCCTTGCCCTCGGTCTGGTAGCTGGGCTGGAAGCCCATGGTCCATGGCCATGCGGCTTGGTCGCCAAATTTCGTCGCGCCGGAGGCGATGAAGATGTGCGGAATCTTGTGGCCGTTGAGATATTTCAGCGTCGCGGAGCTGGTCGGGGCGCCCAACGATCCATACATCACCGCCACCTGATCGTTTTCCACCAGCTTGCGGGTCTGCTCCACGGTCTTGGGCGGACTGTAGGCGTCATCATAGGTGATGAAGCGTATCTGGCGCCCGCCAACGCCGCCCTGATCGTTCATCATGCGGAAATAGGCCGCCGGAACCTTGCCAAGCACCGCATAGACCGCGGCGGGGCCGCTGTAGGCGTTGACGTTGCCGATGCGGATTTCGTCCTTGCCAGCCGGCTTGTCCTGCGCCTGCGCGCCGCCCGCCAACGCCAGCGCCAGCGCGCCCGCTGCGGCGCACAGCGCCGTTCCTGCCCGCGCCGCGCGCAGCATTGCGTGGATTCTGCCTCTGCCGGCCATCCCGTTTCCTCCACCCTGTCATCTTTACCTGCGCCGGTGTTCCGGCTTGTGGCGGGAGTGTCGGCTATTGTCGCCGGGCGCGTCAATCAGAACGGCGCCGCGCCGTCTCTCCGCATCCCGTGCGACATAGCGCCATACCACGACGCCCGGTGGAACGTTTTCATGGTTAACGCCGTTGTCCGGTTGGCTTGCCAGAAACAGTCGCCGCTGCCGTTGCAAAGACAGCCGGCCCGAGAGGTTCTGCGCCGCGTGTCCGCGGCTTCCCAGTGCTGACGGTGACGCCATGAAAATTGCCCAGATCGCGCCCCTGGCCGAGCGCTGTCCTCCGAAATTCTACGGAGGCACTGAAAGAATAGTTTCCTATTTGACCGAACAACTTGTTGATATGGGCCATGATGTGACGCTGTTCGCCAGCGGCGATTCCGTCACCGCGGCCCAGTTGCGCGGATGTTCCGGGATGGCGCTGCGGCTCGATCCCGACGTGCAGGAACAGTTGCCGTGGCACCTGGCGATGGTGGACCGGGTGCGGCGCCAGGCCCGCGAGTTCGATGTGCTGCATTTTCACGTGGATCTGCTGCATTTTCCGATTTTCCGGGACATCGCCCACAAAACCATCACCACCCTGCATGGCCGCCAGGATTTGCCCGATCTGCCGCCGTTTTACCGGCAGTTCCCCAAATTCCCGCTTGTCTCCATTTCCCATGCCCAACGCACGCCGATGCCGGCCGGGGTAACGTGGGCCGCCAATGTCTATCACGGCCTGCCGGAGCGGCTGCTGACGCCGCAGAGCAGCCCGGGCGGCGACTATCTGGCTTTTCTCGGCCGGATTTCGCCGGAAAAGCGGCCAGACCGCGCCATCGCCATCGCCGCCAGGGCCGGCATGCCCTTGCGGATGGCGGCGAAGATCGACCGCGCCGACGCCTGCTACTGGGCGGAAACCATCGAGCCCATGGTGCGGGCCTGCGACTGTGTGACGTTCCGCGGCGAAATCGGCGAAACCGAAAAACCGGAGTTCCTCGGCAATGCCCGCGCCCTGCTGTTTCCCATCGACTGGCCAGAGCCGTTCGGGTTGGTGATGATTGAAGCCATGGCCTGTGGAACGCCGGTCATCGCCTGGCCATGCGGCTCGACGCCGGAGATTATCGACCACGGCGTCACCGGTTTTCTGGTCAATTCGATCGATGAGGCCGTGGCGGCGGTCAGGATGGCTGGCGAACTGGACCGCGACAAGGTCCGCGCCAGGTTTGAGCAACGCTTTTCCGCCGCCCGCATGGCCCGCGACTATCTGGCGGTTTACGAGCGCCTCACGAACGCCCGCCCCGCCGCGCCGCTGCTGATCGCCTGACCCATAGCGCCCGAGCGGCTCCGGCGCGGGCCGGTCGCGGATTTTTGGCATGGCCAGAATTTTGCTGCATGTTTTTGTTTGGCTGCATGCCTGTTGTCCGGCTGCCCGCCGACGCCCATGGCGCGCTGCTTGCGCGTTTCCATCACCACGGGGCGGCGTCTGCGCCGCCTGAACAAGCCCCGGGAAATTTCCAGGAGGCCCATCATGGAAACCGCCCGACCGATGTCGCTGACGCCGTCCCAGACGATGGCCAGCGGCGCAGCTTCCAGCGAACCTGAGACCGACCTGTGGTCGGTGCAAAGCGACGCCTCCCTGCAGGAGACGCAGCCGCGCGCCCTCAAGCAGGGCGACGCCTTCGCAGTGTTTGACCATCACGGCGACGCCCTTTCGGGACCCAGGAGCCCGGAAGGGCTGTTCTGGCGCGATACCCGGCACCTGTCGCATCTGGCCATGACCGTATGCGGGCGCCGGCCCATGCTGCTGTCCTCGATCCTGCGCGACGATAACGCCACGCTGACATGCGACCTGACCAATCCGGATGTGTTTGACCAGGACGGCGAACTGCGCATGGCGCGGGACGCCCTGCATATCCGGCGCTCCTGCTTCCTGTGGAACGCCGCCTGCCACCAGCGGGTGGTGGTGAAGAACTATGACCAGAAGCCGCATCGGGTGATGATCGCCATCACCTTTTCCGCGGACTTCGCCGACCTGTTCGAGGTGCGCGGCTCCCGGCGCGAGCACCGGGGCGAGCGGCATCCACCAGAACCCGCCGCGAACCACGTCCGCCTGTCCTACACGGGGCTCGACCAGCGGGTGCGGGTGACGACATTGGGGTTCGACCCCGAGCCGTCACAACTGACCGGCAATCGCGCCGTGTTCGAATTCACCCTGGCGCCGCGCGAGAGCCGCACCCTTTACATGGAGGTGAGTTGCAGGACGCCGGGCGTCAACCGTTCGCCTGCGCAGGGCTATTTCACAGCCCTGCGGGATTCGCGGCGCGACCTGCGGCGGCTCTCCGGACGCGCGGCGGCGGTCAGCAGCTCCAACGACGTGTTCAACGAGGCGCTGCGGCGCAGCGTCTCCGACCTTTACATGCTGGTGACCGACACGGAGGACGGCCCCTACCCTTACGCCGGCATTCCCTGGTTCAGCACGGTGTTCGGGCGCGACGCCCTCATCACCGCCCTGCAAACCCTGTGGCTGGACCCGGAGATCACGCGGGGCGTGCTGCGCCATCTCGCCCGCAACCAGGCGACGGAAACCGATGCGCTGGCCGACGCCGAGCCGGGCAAGATCCTGCACGAAATCCGCCATGGCGAGATGGCCGAGCTGCGCGAGGTGCCGTTCCGCCGTTATTACGGCAGCGTTGATTCAACGCCGCTGTTCGTCGCCCTGTGCGGCGCCTATCTGCGGCGTACAGGCGACGTGCGCGCCATCCAGCAATTGTGGCCCCATGTGGTGGCGGCGTTGGACTGGATTCGCACGTCCGGCGACCGGGATGGCGATGGCTTTGTTGAATATGGCCGCCAGACGCCGGACGGGCTGGTGAACCAGGGCTGGAAAGACAGCTTCGATTCCGTTTTTCACGCCAACGGCGCGCTGGCGCACGGCCCCATCGCCCTGTGTGAGGTGCAGGCCTATGTTTACGCCGCCTGGCAGGCGGCGAGGGACATGGCGGCGGCGCTGGGCGACGGCGCGACCGCCGCCGCCTGCGAGACCCGGGCCCGCGACCTGCGGACAGCATTCGACGCCGCGTTTTTCGATGAGGAACTGGGCACCTATGTGCTGGCCCTCGACGGCGACAAGCGACCTTGCCGGGTGCGCGCCTCCAACGCCGGCCACGTGCTGACCTTTGGCCTGGCCCTGCCGGAACGGGCCGTGGCGGTGGCGAAGACCCTGATGGCGCCCGGCAGCTTCTGCGGCTGGGGCGTGCGCACGGTGCCGGAAACCGAGGCGCGCTATAACCCCATGAGCTATCACAACGGCTCCGTCTGGCCCCATGACAATGCGCTGGTCGCCTATGGGCTGCGTCGCTATGGCTACAGGGCGGAAGCCGGCCAGATTTTTGCCGGCCTGTTCGCCGCCTCCACCTATATCGAGATGCGCCGGTTGCCCGAACTGTTTTGCGGCTTTGCCCGCCAGCGCGGCCAGGGGCCCACCTTCTATCCGGTCGCCTGCTCGCCCCAGGCCTGGGCGGCGACCGCTCCCCTGTTCATGTTGCAGGCTTGCCTTGGCGTTTCCTTCGACCCGGCCGGAAACGCCATCTCCTTCACCGAGCCGCTGCTGCCCCCGTTCCTCGACGAAGTCACGATCCGCAACCTGCGCATCGGCGAGGCCTCCTGCGACATTGCGGTGTCGGGGCGGCAATCCATCGTGCACGTGCTGCGCCGCAGCGGCCCGCTGAAGGTGCTGGTGACGGCCTGAGGCGGTTTCAAGCCGCCAGGGCGGCGTCTGGCTGGCCGCCAGCCATGCGCGGCGGGCATGCGCCGGGGCTTTCAATGGCGGCGTTTGGTGGCGATGATGCTGCCCTTCAGGGAGCCAGCGAAGCATCCGGGCTCCAGATTCGCACCCATGGGAGAGCCCCGCATGAGCGATGCGTCCGAATACACGCCGCCGAAAGTCTGGACCTGGAGCAAGCCGAGCGGCGGCGCCTTCGCCAATATCAACCGGCCAGTCGCCGGCCCCACCCACGACAGGGAGCTGCCGGTCGGCAAGCATCCCCTCCAGCTTTATTCGCTGGCCACGCCGAATGGTCAGAAAGTCACCATCATGCTGGAGGAACTGCTGGCCGCTGGTCACGCCGGGGCCGAATACGACGCCTGGCTGATCCGCATCAATGAGGGCGACCAGTTCGGCAGCGGTTTTGTCGCGGTCAATCCGAACTCGAAGATCCCGGCCCTGCTCGACCGTTCAGGTCCCAAACCCATCCGCGTATTCGAATCCGGCGCCATTCTGGTTTATCTGGCGGAGAAGTTCGGCGCCTTCCTGCCAACGGAGCCGGCGGCGCGGGCCGAATGCCTGTCGTGGCTGTTCTGGCAGATGGGCAGCGCCCCGTACCTTGGCGGCGGCTTCGGCCATTTCTACGCCTACGCCCCGGTAAAGATTGAATACGCCATCGACCGTTTTGCGATGGAGGCCAAACGGCAGCTCGACGTGCTGAACCGCAGGCTGGCGGAGGCGCCCTGGCTCGGCGGCGACGCCTACACCATCGCCGACATGGCGGTGTTCCCCTGGTACGGCGCCCTGGCCAAAGGCCAGATCTACGGAGCCGCCGGCGAATTCCTGTCGGTGCACGAATATCCCAACGTCATCGCCTGGGCCGAACGGATTCTGGCGCGCCCGGCCGTCCGGCGCGGGCGGATGGTCAACAACGTCAACGGCAAGCCGGAAAACCAGCTGCACGAGCGGCACGACGCGTCCGATTTCGACACAAAGACCCAGGACAGGATTGGCGGCTGACCCCCATTGTCGCGGCGGGGAAAACCGCCGCGACGCGCGCCGCTCCCGCATCAATGCCCACCTCAGGCCGCGCCCGGCAGCGTCTTCATGTCGATGACGAAGCGATATTTCACGTCGCTCTTCAGCATGCGCGCATAGGCGTTTTCAATCTGGTCCATGGCGATCATTTCGATATCGGCAGTGACGCCATGCTCACCGCAGAAATCCAGCATCTCCTGGGTTTCGGCGATGCCGCCGATAATCGAGCCGGCGAACCGGCGCCGGTTCGGCAGCAGGCTGAAGACATTCACTGGCAGCGGCGCGTCCGGCGCGCCCACCTGCACCAGCGTGCCGTCGCGGCGCAGCATGCCGAGATAGACATTGACGTCGTGCGGCGCGGCGACGGCGTCGATGATCAGGTCGAGCTTCGAACGCCAGGCCGCCATCGCCGTGCTGTCGGTGGACAACACCACCTCATCGGCGCCCAGACGTTTGCCGTCGGCGACCTTGGACGGCGAGGTGGTGAACAGCACGACGCGCGCCCCCAGCGCATGGGCGAATTTCACCGCCATGTGGCCAAGCCCGCCAAGACCCACCACCCCGACGGTCTTGCCCGGCCCGGCGCCCCAGTGGCGCAGCGGCGACCAGGTGGTGATGCCGGCGCACAACAGCGGCGCGACGCCGGCCGGATCAAGGTTCTGGGGCGCGCGCAACACGAAATCTTCCGTCACCACCACATGGCTGGAATAGCCGCCGAAGGTGTGGCCGCCGCTGACCCGGTCCTTGCCGTTGTACGTGCCGGTGGCGCCCTTCTCGCAATATTGCTCCAGCCCCTCCCGGCAGTTCTCGCAGGAACGGCAGGAATCGACCAGGCAGCCGACGGCGGCGATATCGCCCACCCGAAACTTCTTCACGTCGTCGCCGACCGCCGTCACCCGTCCGACAATCTCGTGGCCCGGCACGCATGGATAGAGCGCGCCGCCCCACTCGTTGCGCACCGTGTGCAGGTCCGAATGGCAGACGCCGCAATACTGGATTTCGATCAGCACGTCGGATGGGCCGGGATCGCGGCGATTGAACGAAAAGGCGCCCAGCGGCGTTTTTGAATCCCTGGCCGCAAAGCCGGTGCACATGAACATGGCGTTCGCTCCCTCTGGCCTGTCACTGCCCGTCCGAACGACCCGCAGCAACCGCCTGAACCATCATTGCCGCCATGATGGCGGATTCAGGCGGGGTTGAGAACGGCGCGCCAGATATCCCTGCTGCGCGCCTGATACACCTCAAGCGCTTCGACCAGATGACGGCGCGGCGCGTCCGGCGCCATTTCCGCTGGCAACAGCGGGTCGCGCAGCATCTGGCCGATCAGGGCGCGGCCCAGCAGCAGGCATTCCCGGGCCGCCGCGCGCGGCTCCAGCGCCGGCAGCCGGCGCCCGCTTTCCTCGAGCAGACGCAGCCGGTCCGCGTAGTCCGCCGCAAGCGCCCGCACGTCCCACAGGGCGCGAATGCCGGCGCATTGCTCCAGGGTGAATCCGCTTGCGACAAACACCTGCGCGCCTTCCCCAAGCCCCAGCGCCTGCAAATCCGCGCGCAGCGCAAGGACGCCGCCGCGCAGGTTGTCCGGGCGGAGCCACAGCCCGCCAGACCAGCCGCGAAAACCGCGCAGATCCAGCGCCCGGCAGTGGCGTCGCAACAGGGTGCGGTCGCGCCGGCTGACGCCGGCGTCGTGCACGGCGATCCATCCACCCGACCAGGTCGCCATGGCGTCTATCCGCCGCCGCCAGGCGCTGACATCGCGTTGCAACGGCCGTCCAGCGACGTTGAGGGCATAGAGCGCCCGCCCCTGCCGCAGAATTTTTTTCTGACGCAACAGCCGGGTGATGGCGACGCGCGCCACCGCTTCGCCGTGCCCGATGATGGCGCAGCCCTCGCACAGATCGCGCGCGGACATGGGCCGGCCTTCGTGGGCCGCGAGCAGATCGAGCACAACGGTGGTGGCGCTGGGCGGGGGCGCATCCATGCGGGGCCTGTCTCCTGATCCATCTACGAACGCTGACGACGCCGGTCGTTCATACGGAACCACCGCCGCCGCGTCACCGCTTGACGGGTCAGATGCAAAATTTCATTATTTGCCGATTCTGTATGAAAAATGAAATAAAAGGAGACGACCCATGACCGATCCTTCCCCGGCCGTGAGGGTTGAACGCAGCGGGCCCGTCACCACGATCATCATGAGCCGGCGCGAACGGCGAAACGCCGTCGATGGCCCCATGGCCGCCGCCCTGCGCGCCGCCTTCCACGATTTCGAGGCCGACGAAAGCCAGCGCGTCGCCGTGCTCTGGGGAGAGAACGGCGTGTTCTGCGCCGGCGCCGACCTCACCGCCGTCAACGATCCGGCCCGCACCCATGATCTCGATCGGGAGGGCGGCGGCGATGGGCCGATGGGGCCGTCGCGCATGGCGCTATCGAAACCCCTGATCGCCGCCGTGTCGGGTTACGCGGTGGCCGGCGGCCTGGAGCTGGCGCTGCTCGCCGACATGCGGGTCGCCGAGGAAGGCGCGATTTTCGGCGTGTTCTGCCGGCGCTGGGGCGTGCCGCTGATCGACGGCGGCACCGTGCGCCTGCCGCGCGTGGTCGGCATGGGCCGCGCCCTCGACATGATCCTCACCGGCCGGCCGGTTGACGCACAGGAAGCCCTGGCCATGGGCCTCGCCAACCGCGTCGTAGCGCAGGGAGAAGCGCGCGCCGCCGCCGAGGAGCTGGCGCGCCAGATCGCCGCCTTTCCCCAGGCCTGCATGCTGGCGGATCGCAAATCGGCGTTCGCCCAGTGGGATATGCCGCTGGCGGAGGCCCTGCGCCAGGAGGGCCGGGACGGCGCGCCCATCGTCGCCATGGAAGGCAAGGCCGGAGCGATGCGCTTCGAACGCGGCGCCGGCCGGCACGGCCGCTTTGGCGAGTAAAATGCGGCGAACGCGCCGGCCACAGTGACAATACATGCAGGGGGAAACTGGCCATGTCCGCTTCAGGCGCGACCTGTCTTGAACTGATCGAACGCGGCGCCCGGCAGAACGCCGCCCGCACGGCGCTGGTCTGGGGCGACCGGTCGTGGACCTTCGCCGAGGTCAACGCTGAGGCCAACCGGCTGGCGCATGCCCTCGCCGCGGCGGGCGCGGCGCAGGGCCAGCGCGTGGCGCTGCTGGTCAACAATGGCCCGCACAGCGTGCCGCTGGACTTCGCCTGCGTCAAAAGCGGGATCAACCGCGTGCCGCTCAATGCCCGGCTGTCGGCGGCGGAGCACGCGCGCATGGTGCAGGAGGCGCAGTGCGCCGTGCTGGTGTTCGGCGACGACCTGATGGAGCGGGCCCGCGAACTTCAGCGCCTGTGCCCCGGCCTTGCCTGCCACGGCCTCGGCGCCGCCCTGCCCGGCGGCGTTGACCTGCTGCAAACCGCCGCCAGCCAGCCCGCCACGGCGCCGGACATCACCGTGCGGCCGGATGACATCCTGCTCACCCTCTACACCTCCGGCACCACCGGCGTGCTCAAGGCGGCGCAACATACCCAGGGGTCTTACGCCGCGGTCTGCCGCAACATCCTCATCAACCTGTTTCCCATAGGCGAGGACGACGTGATGCTGCACGCCGCCTCGCTGATCCATGCCAGCGGCACGTTCGTGCTGCCGTTCTGGCTGCGCGGCGCGCGCACGGTGGTGCTGCCCGGCTTTGCCCCCGGCCCGTTCCTGGAAGCGATCGCCGCCCATGGCGCCACCGCCATCAACCTTGTGCCCACCATGCTGCAAATGCTGCTGGAGCACCCGGACCTCGACGCCCACGACCTGTCGTCGCTCCGGCACATCATCTACGGCGCCTCGCCGATGCCGCGCGCGGTGATTGATCGCGCCATGGCCCATTTCGGCCAGCACCGCTTCTGGCAGTACTATGGCCAGACGGAAGCGCCGCTCTGCCTCGCCGTGCTGCGGCCGGAAGACCATGTGGGCGACCTGCTCGGCGCCTGCGGCCGGCCATCGCCGGATGTGGAAATCCGGCTGGTTGACGCCGACGGCGCCCCGGTTCCGCAAGGAGAGCCCGGCGAAATCCTCGTGCGCGGCCCAATGTCCGTCGCCGGCTATTTCAACGCCCCGGAACTGACGGCGGAAACCTTTGATGCGGACGGCTGGGCGCACACGCGCGATGTCGGCGTGTTCGACGACCGGGGCTTCCTGCACCTGCGCGACCGCACCTCCGACATGATCATTTCCGGCGGCTACAACGTCTATCCGCGTGAGGTGGAGGACGCGTTGCTGACCCACCCCATGGTGCTGGAATGCGCCGTGGTTGGCGCGCCGGACCCCAAATGGGTCGAGGCGGTGACGGCGTTCGTCGTGCTGCGCGCCGGCGAAACCGCGACGGAAGCGGAGCTGATCGCCCACGTGGCCGGCCAGGTCGCGTCCTACAAAAAGCCGCACCGGGTGCTGTTTGCCGACGCCATTCCCAAGACGGCCGTCGGCAAGCTCGATCGCAAATCATTGCGGGCGCGGCTGGCCTGATCTGGCCGCCGGGACTGACTTTGGAGACGGGGTCACGAAGCTGGTCCGGGCCGTTTCCAGACCGGTCGCCGCGCCTTTCGGCCGGCGACCGTTTCAATTTGTTCCAAACGGTTCCAACTCGTTCGTATCCCCCCCATTCCCCGCGTCATAAACTCAGGATGACGATTAAACGCTGATGCGCCCCTGGCAGCCATGTCCGCTGCGGGAGGCCCAGGAAATTCAGTCGGCTGTGTTTGGGGTTGGGGGATTGATCGTGAAAAGGTATCCGGCGCGGCGCCGTTCCAGGGGAAGCGCGACGGTTCTGCTGCTCGGCGGAACCAGCATGGCGGCCTGCATGGCCGCGGCGCCGGGCGCGGGCGCCAGCGACACACTGCCGTATATCATCAGGAACGGCGCCAACGGCCAGGATGGCGTTGCGCCGCCGTGGTACTGGCCCTGGGGGGCGTCGAAAGCGCCGACGTCGGGCAGCGCGGCAGAAAATCTGGTCTACGGCAACACCGTGCCCGTGGGCGCGTTCCGCGTGGACCGCCAGAGCGCGATCCTGCTTGGCTCGGTTGGCGGCAACGGCGGCGACGGCAAGTCTGTCGAGCAGGAGCGGGGGCCGCCATATCATCAGCCCGGCGGCCGAGGCGGAGACGGCGGCCGGGTCGCCTACACCTTGGACACCCCTTCAGGCGCCGGCGTCACGCGCATCCAGGGCTATCGCCCGGCGGAAGCCGGCGGCTCACAGCCAACGCCCATCGCCATTTTCCAGCTGTATTCGGTTGGCGGCGCCGGCGGTTATGGCATGACCAGCCCTGGCCAGGGGGGAGAAGGCGGCAGGGTGGAGCTGCGACTGGGCGACGGCGCGCCAGCCGGCGCCGGGGCCCGGCTGGTTTTCACCACCGAAGGCGCGAACTTCGCCGGCGCGTGGGTCGTGTCGAAGGGCGGCAAGGGCGGCAACGGCGGAACCTCGTCAAAATGGAATAGCGGCGGCCAGGGCGGCGGCGTCGACGTGAAGATCGGGGCGTCCGTCAGCATGACGACAGCCGGCGCATCGTCCCCTGTCCTCGTGCTGCAATCGCTCGGCGGCGCAGGCGGATCGCATGACAGCCAGGGCATGTGGCTGCCGCCGTCTGTCGGCGGCAAGGGCGGCCAGGCCATCCTGACCATGGCCGGCAGCCTGACCAGCGCGGGAGCGAACTCCGCCGGCGCCATCGTCCAGTCGATTGGCGGCGCCGGCGGGACAAACTCGGCGATTGTTGGCGGCGCCGGCGGCTCGCGCGGCGGCGATGGCGGGACCGCCGAGGCGCTGCTGTATGGAACCATCACGACAACCGGAGCTTACGCGCCCGGCGTCATCGTCCAGTCGGTCGGCGGCGTCGGCGGTTACGGGGGCGGCGGCATTTTCTCGGGCGGCTCGGGCGGCAACGCCGGCGACGGCGGAACCGCGAAGGTTGAAACAACGGGAGCCATCAGCACCACCGGGAAAAGCTCCTTCGGCGTCGTTGCGCAAAGCATTGGCGGCGGCAAGGCCGGCAACGCTTTCCAGAGCGGCCTTGTGAGCCCGGGCGGCGGCGGCGCCGGCGGCAGCCCGCTCTCGCCATTTTTCAGTTCGGGCGGTCAGGGCGGCACCGGCGGCGCCGGCGGATCGGTCTCCGTCACCAATCGTGGAACGATCACGACGACCGGGGACGATGCTTCCGGCATTCTGGCGCAGAGCATTGGCGGCGGCGGCGGGGCCGGCGGCGAAGCCAAAGCGTTCGGGATCGGCGGGGCGGTGGCCCTGGGCGGCGATGGCGGCAATGGCGCGCGCGGCGGCGCGGTCGAGGTCAACAATATCGCGCGCGACCTCACCAGTCCCGGAGGCTGGATCAGCACGTCAGGCGCCCATGCCGCGGGCATCATCGCTCAATCCGTTGGCGGCGGCGGCGGCAATGGCGGCGACGCGACCGCCGTCAGCATTGGTCCGCACATCTCCTATGCGCGGGCAGTGGGCGGCGTGGGGGGCAAGGGCGCCACCGGCGGCAGCGTCACCATTCTCAACGGGCTGAATGTCGTGACCGGCGGACTGCAGGCGCCTGGTCTGCTGGCGATGAGCATCGGCGGCGGCGGCGGCAATGGCGGCTCGGCGACAGCAAAGGCGACAGCGGTCGCCATCGATCCGCGAATCCCCGGCCTGACCATCACCAGCGGTGTCGGCGGGCAGGGAGGAGACGGCAACGCCGGCGGCGCCGTGAAAGTTACAAACACCGCCGCCGTCGTCACGTCCGGTTATGGGTCGGCCGGCGTCATGGCCATGAGCGTGGGCGGCGGCGGCGGCGCGGGCGGCGGCGTCATTCCGCTTCCCACGTTCAGCGTCGCCGGCCTGACCTCCTGGCTGGCCGGCCTCCGTTCCGGCTCAGTCGATTTCTCGTTCAATAACGCGACCGGCGGCAGGGGCGGCTCCGGCGGCAAGGGCGGATTGGTCGAGATCAACAACAGCGGCTCCATCACCACCTACGGCCAGGGAGCCTCCGGCGTCGTTGGCATGAGCGTCGGCGGCGGCGGCGGGGCTGGCGGCGCGGCCGTGCTGAACGCGGCGGCGAACCTCACGGTCAATGACTCGGTTGGCGGTAATGGCGGCTCGGGCAATCACGGCGGCCAGGTCAAGGTGACGAACGCCGCCGGCGCCGCCATCGTGACCACGGGCGCCGGCTCATACGCCATTCACGCCCTGTCGGTGGGCGGTGGCGGCGGCATTGGCGGCGCCGCCATGGCGACCTCCGGCGGCAATGAGGTTTATGACGCCTATGGCGCATCCCAGACCAAGGCGCAGCTGGTCAACGTGGCCAAGGCAGCGCTTCCGCAACTGAAAGAATGGGCGGCGCAGTACAAGAATTCCAACATCGTCGGCAAGGCTGGCGACGCGCTGGTCGGGTTCCTGGCAAAGAACTTTGGAACAACGGCGGAAAAACTTGCCAGCAACAAGGGGATTTACAGCAGGCTGAAGCCATCGGTTCCGCTGTCGCTGGCGTGGGAATCCGCCGTCGGCGGCAAGGGCGGGGCCAGCGGCGACGGCGGCGGAACGGCCGACGCGCCCACGGGCGTGTGGGCGAACGGAACACTGACCACTTCGGGCGCGGCGGCGACAGCCATCGTCGCGCAGTCCGTGGGCGGCGGCGGCGGCAAGGGGGGCGCCGCCGCCGCAGGCGCCGGCAAGATGTGGAGCAGCAAAACCGCCGTGGGCGGCGATGGCGGCGGCGGCGGAACAGGCGGCGTTGTCCGGGTTGAGCTCGGGGAGACCGCCAAAGTCAGCACTTATGGCAACGCCGCGTTCGGCGTGCTGGCGCAATCGATCGGCGGCGGCGGCGGCGTCACGACGACCGGACGGGATTTGCAGGCCGGCGAACTCGCGCTCGCCAGCGTTGAAACGCTCGGCGGCTCCAATGGCGCGGCGGGCAATGGCGGCAATGTCTCCGTCTCCCACGCCGGATCGATCGTCACCACCGGCGGCCAGGCGCACGGGATTGTCGCCCAGTCGGTGGGCGGCGGCGGCGGCGTCATCGCCGACGCCAGCTTCGACCAGCAGGGCCTGCTGGAAATCAGCAGGGCGCTGGGGGAACAGACAACAATCGACATGTTCGACGCGGCAGGCATCGATATTCGCGGCGATCTGGCAAAAGCCAAAACCATGAGCGCCCGCAACCTGAGAGGCGTGGAGCAGGTGCGTCTTGGCGCGGACGGCGCCTCGGGGACCGGCGGTGAGGTGAGCCTCGCCATCGGCGGGTCGATCAGCACCTCCGGCGTCGGCGCCTTTGGCGTCATCGCCCAGTCGATCGGCGGCGGCGGCGGCCTGGTCGCCGATGGAGCCACGTCCCTTCCGGTCAATGGCGCGGTGCTTCTGGGCGGCGCTCATGGCGCGAAGGGCGATGGCGGCGACGTAAAGCTGCGTTTCGACAATGCGGCGCGCATCACCACCACCGGCGACCACGCCGTCGGCGTGCTGGCGCAGTCGATTGGCGGTGGCGGCGGCTTTGGCGGCGCCGGGCTGCTCACCGGCGCGGCGCAGGGACTGGCGTCGGGGCGCGGCGGCTCCATCGGCAATGGCGGCGCGGTCCTGATCAGCAATGCCGGCTCCGGCCTGACCATCGAGACCTCCGGCAGGGGCGCGCATGGCGTCATTGCCCAGTCTCTTGGAGGCGGGGGTGGCTATCTGGGTCGCGGCATACAGGACGACCCGTCGGTGAGGGCTTTCTACGATGCGATGGTCTATACCGGCCGGCCCACGAACTGGGCTGAACAGTACGACGATCCGCCAGAAGCGCAGCGGATGGCCTCTTTCCTGTGGCGCGAGATGGATGCGGAGCTGAAAAAGGCTAACGTCAACAAGACAGAAGACGAACTGTTGAGGCAAAACGAGAACGAGCTGAAAGCCATGGCGGCGGCGCGGCTCAACGCCAGGGGGACCGGCGACCGGATCGCGATTGATTTGAGTGGCGCGACAATCCGCACCACCGGAGCCAATGCTATCGGGATTTTTGCCCAGAGTGGCTTCCAGGACGTCATGGGAATGCTCGACCCTTCGCGGCTGGGCGGCAACATCTCCATCAATTTCGCTGGAAAAATCGAAGGCGGCTCCGGCGAAGGCGCGGCGATCGCCATTGACGGCGGCCGCGTCAACGCCATCACCATCAATGCCGGCTCGACGGTCAGCGCCGCCTCTGGCAAGGCGATCCTTGCGTCGTTTGGCTCGGACCACGTCGCCAACCACGGCAAACTCATCGGCGAGGTGAACCTCAGCGTTCGCGGCGCCCGCAAGGACGAGGTCAACTCCTTCGACAACCACGGAACCTACCAGACCGCCGGCAGCGGCCTGATCAATCTCTCCAATCCGGCGGCGACGGGCCGGAGCGTTTTCACCAACTATGGTGTTCTCGATGTGGGCGGCGTCGGCAGGATCGCGACGGCCGAGGTTCGCAATGGCGACGCGGAACTGCGGGGAACGCTGCTGGCGGACGTCAACGGCGTGGCCGCCGCCGGAACCCAGGCGAACGACATTCTGAAGACAACGGACCTGAGGGTCCGGAGCGTGGCGGTAAAGCCCCACGCCATTGAAGGTCTGCTGCCGTCGAACAGTTTCCGGGTCGTGGAGGCGACTTCGGTCACGGTCGATTCGGATTGGCCGGTCGGGCCGCGCAACGCGGTTTCGGGCGCGAGCGAGGCCAGCCCGATCTCCTGGAATGTTTCGACAACCGGCAACGGCATTACCATTGCCCCGGGCGCCGCGGACTTCGCCGGCAAGGCGCCAGGCAATGTGACCGCGACAGAACAGGCGTTCCTCGGCAGTTTGCAATCTGCCTGGGAGACGGGCGCGCGCGGCATGGCGGGCACGTTCGCCGACATGGCCAACGTCGCGACGGCCAGCGAATACGACCGGATGATCAACAGCATGACGCTGTCGGAAGGCCTTGGCCAGCCGGCGGCGGGCCAGACGATGGCGAGTTCGAAGGCGCATGGCTACGCCATGAGCTGCCCCGCCTATGTGGGCGGCGGCGTCATGATCCGCGAGGGAAGCTGCGTCTGGGGTCAGGTGATCGGCTCGCGCACCGTGGCCACCGCCGGCCGTGATACGGACGGCTTCAGCCAGACGGGGACGAGCTACCGCCTCGGCGGCCAGTGGGAGGTGTCTCCTGGATGGTTCGTCGGCGCGACCGCTGGCTACAACGCCAGCCAGCTGACGACCAAAGACCGCAACAGCCGCATCGAGGGGGACAGCGGCGACATCGCCATCGCGCTGAAGCGCCAGCTCGGCCCGTGGCTGTTCGCCGGCGCGGTCAGTTTTGGCTATGGCAGCTATGATTCCGTCAGCCTCTTCCAGATGGGCGACAGCACCTGGCAGGCGCTCAACACGTCCAATGTCTGGACGGCGGGCCTGCGGCTGCGCGGCGCCTATGAGTTCGCCTTTTCCAACTGGTATGTGCGCCCGTTCGCCGACCTTGATCTGGTGCAGACCCTGATGCCGGGCTACCGACTTTCCGGCGACGGGGCGGTGCTGGACGCCCAGGGCATGCGGTCGTGGACGGCGGCCTTCAAGCCAGGCGTCGAGCTTGGCGCCAGGATTGATCTGGACGAGACCAGCTGGCTGCGTCCCTACGCCAGCGTGGGAATGACGCTGAACGGCGGCAGCGGCCTGCGCCAGCGGGTGTCCTTCAGCGAGGACGGCGCGCCCGGCGTCACGTTCACGTCGCGCTCGGAAATCCCCGATCGCCTGCTCGACCTGGCGGCCGGCGTCCAGGTCCTTGCCCACGGCGTCTATGAACTGCGCGGCGAATACAAGGCCCAGCTGGGCAAGGATTTCGTCAATCAGGAGTTCAGCCTCAAGGCCGCGATGCGCTTCTGAAACCATCCAGCCGTCCCCAGGGCGCCGGCGGCGCCCCGGGGATCGCGAACCGCGCGATCCGACAGAAATACCACCCGAACAACGACGAACCCGCGCCCGCCCGCCTGCGGCTCCCCACTGCCAGCGCGTATTTCCGCATAAAACGCCATCGCCCGACCGGTTTTTCTGGCCGCGTCGCTTCCTCGCCAATAATGTCGCGTAAATGGAGTGTTGCGCGCATGGCGGGGCCCCGGGGCTGGTTTCCCGGGACGCCGGGCGCTGGAGTTTCTGATGACTGACGCCGCCGCCGGCTCCGCCGGCCCGATTTCCGGTCGCACGCCCGGAGATCACCTCGCCTGGAAGCTTGACAATACGTACCAGCGGTTGCCGGAAGCCTTCTGGACCGCCGTCGCGCCCACCCCCGTGCAGGCGCCCAGAATGGTCATGTTCAACCGGCCGCTGGCGACCCGCCTCGGCCTGCTGGCGGACGGCGCCGATGCCAATGCGGACGCGCTGGCGCGGGTTTTTTCCGGCAATGCCCTCCCCGATGGCGCGGCCGCCATCGCCCAGGCCTACGCCGGGCACCAGTTCGGCAATTTCACCATGCTGGGCGATGGCCGCGCCGTGCTGATCGGCGAGCAGATCACCCCCGACGGGCGCCGGTTCGACCTGCAATTCAAGGGCTCCGGGCCGACGCCGTTTTCACGCCAGGGCGACGGCCGCGCCGCGCTTGGCCCAATGCTGCGCGAATACGTCATCAGCGAAGCCATGCACGCTCTGGGCGTTCCCACAACGCGCAGCCTCGCGGTCGTTGCGACCGGAGAAGGCGTTTTTCGTGAGGAGCCGCTGCCCGGCGCGGTGCTCACCCGCGTCGCCGCCAGCCATCTGCGCTTCGGCACGTTTCAATACGCCGCCGCGCTTGGCCAGCCGGAGTTGCTGCAGGCGCTGGTGGACTACGCCATCGACCGGCATGACCCGGACCTGAAGGCCTCCCCCGCCCCCGCGCTCGGCCTGCTGCGCCGGGTGGTGGAGCGGCATGTGGATCTGGTGCTGAACTGGATCCGCATTGGTTTCGTCCATGGCGTCATGAACACCGACAATATGACGATTTCCGGCGAAACCATCGATTACGGCCCCTGCGCCTTTATCGATGCTTTCAATCCCGCAGCAGTGTTCAGTTCCATTGACCAGGGCGGTCGCTATGCCTTCGGCGCCCAGCCAGGCGTCGCCCAGTGGAACCTGGCGCGGCTGGCGGAGGCGCTGCTGCCGCTGCTGGCCCCGGACAGGGACGCCGCCATCAGGCTGGCGGAAGAGCAGCTCAATCGCTTTCGCGACCTCTACCAGGTCCGCTGGCAGGCAATGATGCGGCGCAAGCTCGGCCTGGCCGCCATTGACGGCGAGGAGGAAAGCGACGCCGCGCTGATGGGCGACCTGCTGCAATGGATGCGCGCCGCCGGCGCCGATTACACCAACACGTTCCGGGCGCTTTCGGATCACGACGCCCCCCGGCCCGGGCAGTTCGCCGACACGGCTTTCACGGAATGGCGGGCGCGCTGGCAAGCGCGGCGCGACCGGAACCCGATCGCCCTGGCGGAAGCGGAGGCGATGATGCAGGCGGCGAATCCGGCCGTCATTCCCCGCAATCATGTGGTCGAGAACGCTCTGACCGCCGCGACCGGCGGCGATCTGGCGCCATTGCAGGCGCTGCTCGGCGCCCTGGCGCATCCCTATGAACCTTTCCGGGGCGACCCGGCCTGCTTGCAGCCGGGACCAGCCGGTTTCAAAACATTTTGCGGGACCTGAGACGGACCCGGCGGCGCGCCTCCTGGGCCCGGTGAAAAGGCGGGCTGGAACATCCCTGTTCAGGCGGCGCGAAAATGCAGACTCTGAAAAACGCCCGTAATCGGCTTTTTCGGGTCAGTTGACATCACATAACGGCGCGCATGTCGTGTTGCGGCCGGCTCCATCGCATCCCGTTCCGTGAAAAATCGCTGACGGGGTGCGCCACCAAGAGGAAGGTAATGGCAGGCAGGCTCCGTATCCGCCCGTTCTCAATGTTCCGGGCGTTTCTCGACAATCAGGCGTCCGGCGGCATCGTGCTCATGTTCGCCGCCGCCGCCGCGCTGGTTGTCGCCAACTCGCCCCTGTCCGCCAGCTACTTCGGCGCGCTTGCAACGCACCTCGGCCCCCTGAGCGTGGCGCACTGGATCAACGACGCGTTGATGGCCGTGTTCTTCCTGTTCGTCGGACTGGAGATCAAGCGCGAGATGCTCGACGGGCAGCTCGCCACCTGGCCGCGGCGGATCCTGCCCGGGGTGGCGGCGCTGGGCGGCATGATCGTTCCCGCGCTGATCTATGCGGCGCTGAACCATAACAATCCGGCGACCATGCGCGGCTGGGCCATTCCGACGGCCACGGACATCGCCTTCGCGCTTGGCGTGCTGTCCCTGCTTGGCAACCGGGTGCCGGCGGCGCTGAAGGTATTTCTCACGGCCCTGGCGATCATTGATGACCTTGGCGCGGTGATCATTATCGCCCTGTTCTATACGGCGCAGATGTCCCTGCCGGCGCTTGGCGGCGCGGCGCTCACCCTGGCGGCGCTCGTGCTGCTGAACCGCCGCGGCGTGCTCATCCTGTGGCCTTACCTGCTGCTGGGCGTCGTGCTGTGGATTTTCGTTCTGAAGTCCGGCGTGCACGCCACGATCGCCGGCGTGCTGCTGGCCCTGACCATTCCATTGCGCCGTTCGCCCGGCCTGCGCGGCGACCTGCCCGCCTCGCCCCTGCACCGGCTGGAGCACGCCCTGCATTACGTCACGCCCTTCGTCATCATCCCGGTGTTTGGCTTTGCCAACGCCGGTGTGTCGCTGGCCGGCATGACCCTCAGGAACCTGTGGGATCCGTTGACCCTGGGCGTCGCCAGCGGCCTGCTGGTTGGCAAGCTGGCCGGGGTTTTCGGCTTCGCGTGGGCGACCATCCGGCTGGGGTTTGTGGAGATGCCGGCCAATTCACGCTGGAGTCACCTGTTTGGCGTGGCCCTGCTCTGCGGCGTTGGCTTCACCATGAGCCTGTTTATCGGCCTGCTGGCTTTTGAAGGTCATCCTGATCTTCAGAATGAAGTGAAGCTTGGCATCATCGTTGGCTCGGTGCTCGCGGCGCTGGCCGGGGCGCTGGCGCTGCGGCTGTCGCCCATGCCGGCGCCGCAACTGGCGGAGGCACAATCAGCTTGACGCCTGGCGGCGGTTCAACGGCCCGTGGGCGCTCCCCGCGCCAGGGAAGGGCGGCGCAGCATGCGCCTGCGGGCCGATGCGACGTAATTAGCGGGCATTCGCGCTGATGGACATCAAGGGTTGATATGCGCCGCCGCCTCTGGCGAGGCCCCCAGGCAATCTGATAGGGAACCTGTATCGTCACGCCGCCCCGGGCGGCCATGGGAGGATAATGAATGAGCGCTGTTGAATTCACGGTTGATGGCGGCGTCGCCATCATCACCATCAATCGCCCGGAGGCGAAAAACGCTGTCAACGCCGAAGTGGCGAAGGGCGTCGCCGCCGCTGTCGACGAGATCAACAGCCGCGACGACATCCGTCTTGCCATTCTCACCGGCGCCGGCGGCACGTTCTGCGCCGGCATGGACCTGAAAGCCTTCGTGCAGGGCGAGGTCGTCTCGATCGAAGGGCGGGGTTTCGCCGGCCTGACCGAAGCTCCGCCGCGCAAGCCGCTGATCGCGGCCGTTGAAGGCTATGCCCTTGCCGGCGGTTGCGAACTCGCCCTCTCCTGCGATCTGATCGTCGCCACCGAAGGCTCGAAGTTCGGCGTGCCGGAAGTGAAGCGCGGCCTCGTCGCCGCCGCCGGCGGCCTGATGCGCCTGCCGCGCCAGATTCCCTATCGCATCGCCATGGAGCTGGCCCTCACCGGCGACATGGTGCCGGCCGCGACCCTGCAGGGCTATGGCCTGATCAACCGCGTCGTGCCGAACGGCCAGGCGCTGGAGGAAGCGCTGAAGCTGGCCCGCGTCATCGCCGAAAACGGCCCGCTCGCCGTCGCCGTGTCGCGCCAGATCATCAACGACCAGCAGGAATGGTCCGCCTCCGAGATGTGGGAAAAGCAGAAAGCCTACATCGCCCCGGTGTTCACCTCGAAGGACGCGCGCGAAGGCGCCGTCGCTTTCGCCGAGAAGCGCAAGCCGGTGTGGACGGGCAAGTAACTCCCATACCGGAGAGCGATTGGCCTGACGGCCAGTTCCAACGATCTCCCCACCAGACCGCGCCCCGCCGGATGCCGATCCGGCGGGGCTTTTTGTGTCAAAAATGCCACATTCCGCCAGCATTACACAAAACCGTCACATTTCGCTTCAGAGCGCCCAACGCCCAAGATAGAGCCATTCCAGACTGAATAACGTCTTCAGGTAGAGATATGCGGCTTCTTTTGTTCCTGCTGCTGGTTCTGAACATCACGCTGGTCATTTTCTTCGCCGCTGCGAACCATTTTACCGGCGTGGGGATCGACTCGTCGGTATTTTACCAGTTGTCGGTCGGCATCACCGGATTGAGCTGGCGCATTCTCGCCCCGGCCGTCATTTTTGCCGTTGGCTACGTCTGCCTTCTTGTCGTTCTGCTGGCCGCGACGTCAAAACTGGCGTTCTTCCGCAAGTTCCGCGGCGCCAGGGGCTGGTTGGCTATTCTCGCGCTTGGCGCTTGCCTGCTCGCCAATCCGGCGCTCTGGCAAACCTACGCGGCAGTCTCCCCGTTGCTGAGCCATGACAGCAGCGGCATCGCCACCCTGCCTGACGGGCGTACGCTGGATTTCAACCAACTCCACGCGAATACCACCAGTCTCGAAGCGCCCGGGAAACGCAAGAATTTTATCTATATCTATGCCGAAGGGCTGGACCGCACCTTTTTTGACCATCCAGCCTATGCCCAGACCCTGCCGCGCCTGAGGAAGCTCCAGACCTCCGCGATCAACTTCACCAATATCATGTCGCCGTGGGGCGCTGGCTGGACCATCGCCGGAATTGTCGGGTCCCAGTGCGGCATTCCCCTTGTCGCCTCTCCCATGGCTGGAAACGATTTTGGAAATTTTGGCGCGTTCCTGCCAGAGGCGACCTGCATCACCGATCAGCTCAAAAAGAACGGTTATGACCTGACTTTCATCCAGGGCGCGCCCCTGTCATTCGCCGGCAAGGGCGCGTACCTCAAATCACACGGATTCAGCCATACTTTTGGCCTGGATGAGTTGGCCGGCCCCGACGAGCCGCTCTCCTCCTGGGGGCGCCATGACGCCGCGACCTTCAAGTCCGCGCTCGCACGCTATCGGGAATTGCGGCAATCGGAGACGCCATTCGGGCTGGTCGTCCTGACCGTCGATACGCATCCGCCCTCCGGCCATCCTGGCGCGGAGTGCAAGGATGCGTCTGGGGGCGGCGGCATGCTGTCGGCTTTGTCCTGCTCCGATGCGTTGATTGCGGACTTTATCGAAACCGTCCTGCGCGAAGATGAGGCTGACGAAACCGTGATTATTCTCGGTTCCGACCATCCGATGATGCGCAATACGCTTACCGAATACGCCTATACCACGGATCGGCGCAACGCGTTCATGATCTGGAACGCGCACGAACGCGCGGGCCCGGCCCGCGACATCAACCGGGCGGGAACCGTGCTGGATATCGGCGCCACGGTCGCAACGGCACTGGGATTTTCTTCATCACGCCAGGGCCTCGGCGTCGATCTTTTCGGTCAATCCCCGACGCTGCTTGAAACGGCTGGCGATATCGACAGCCTGAATGCGGCGCTGCCGCAATGGGCGCCGTCCCTGATGGCGTTCTGGCACGATTCCACCCCGTGGCGGGGCTTCCAGTTTGACCGGGAGAACCAGCGGATCCGGTTTGGCGCCCAAAGCGCAAATCTGCCCCTGACCATCGTGCGCGACAAAAAAACCGACGCCATCGAAACGGTGTTCGGCACAGCTGCCAGCGCCGCCGCATCTGCCCTCAACCCCACCAAATCCTTTTTGATTGCGGGAAGTTGCTCCGTCATCAACGCCGACATATTTGGCGCTGATCTGGCCCCCCGCGATGACTGCTATGTCTATTATGACAGCGGTAAACTCCACAGCGCGCCTTTGCCGACCGGCGCCGTGCTGGCGCCCGCTGATCTGATGGCGCGCGGACGGCTTCCCCAATCGTTCCAGAAGGCGGGCCTCAAGCGGCTTGGATTTTACGCCGCGCATGGAACGTTTCCGGAAATGTTCCACAGTGTAACCGCTTCAGGAAAAACGCCTGCCCGCATCAAAATTGTCTCCGCCGGTTTTGAAGGGGGAGCGATATCTTACGTCAGGGTTGATGGGCAGGAGCCTGTTGAACTTGCGGAGCGGGGCCTCAATTTCCTGCACGTCGACCGTGATGGAACCCTCCATGTTCTCGGTTCCGTTGACACCTGCGAGGGGCAAAGCGCGCAGCCATTGTTGCAGGACCTGGAGGCCCGACCGCAACTGGGCGACGACGCCGTCCTCATCGTTGGCTTCGACAGCGTGAGATGTGGGGCTCCCCTCGGCGACCTGAAGTTTCGTGGCCATAGCCTGACCCAACTCAGGGATATTGCCCTGCGCGAACCTTACATCGCCAGTATTGATCAGAACGGCGCCCGGGAGTTCCGCGGCGTCCGGCGATATCCGCTTGTGGTTGACTGGCGCGCCGGCTTGCCCGCCAAGGCGGACGCCCCAATGAAACAGCCCCAGGACCGGGGGTGATTTGCGGCGGTTGTTTTACGCTCGCCCCACTGGTTCCCGTCGACGCCGCTCCTTATCAAAGGCAAGCCTGTCGGCGTCGCCACGCCGCGATCTGGCTTTGAACGGTCCCCGGGATAACCTGGACCTGGGAACCTGACTGCCATGACGCCGGTTGACACTCCAAACCGGCGGTGGAGAGGACCAGGGCATGGCGCGACGCCCGGATTTGCCTGAACAGGAGTTACAAGGCGAGGGCCCGACGGGGAACGAAAACCGCAAGTCCTGGGCGCCGGGCGAGCCCCCACAGCATGACGTTTCAGACCCGGCGCCTGCCGGGCCCCTGGGGCGGACGGCGGACCTGCTGATGCTTACGCCACAGGGGCTGTATTGTCCGGCGGGCGGCTTCCATATTGATCCGTTGCAGCCCGTGGAGCGGGCGTTGGTTACCCATGGGCATGCGGATCATGCCCGGGCCGGCCATGGGCATGTGCTGGCGACAGCGGAAACGCTGGCCATCATGGCGGCGCGTTACGGTGAAAACTTTGCCGGGTCCTCGCAGGCAGCGGCGCCGGGCGTTTCGCTAGCCATTGGCCATACGACAGTCAGCTTTTTTCCCGCTGGCCATGTGCTCGGCTCGGCCCAGATCCTGATCGAGGCGCGCGACGCCGCCGGCCGGCTGACGCGGCTTGTCGCGTCAGGCGATTACAAACGGGAAGCAGACCCCACCTGCGCCGCATTCGAACTGGTTCCCTGCGATATCTTCATTACTGAGGCCACCTTCGCCCTGCCCATTTTCCGGCATCCGCCAGCGGGCGCTGAAATCGCGCGCCTGCTCCAGTCACTGCATCTGTTTCCCGAACGCACCCATCTGGTTGGCGCCTACGCGCTGGGAAAAGCCCAACGCCTGATCGCCCTGCTGCGCGCGGTGGGCTATGACGCCCCGATTTACATGCACGGCGCCATTGAGAAAATAAACGCTTTATATCAAAGATTTGGCATCAATCTTGGCGACGTGCGCCCTGTGCCTGCGCGCGACGGGCGTGGCGGCGGGGACCTCCCAGGCGCCATTGTCCTGTGCCCGCCCGGCGCCTTGCAGGACCGCTGGAGCCGGCGTTTCGCCGATCCAGCACACGCCCTGGCCTCCGGCTGGATGCGCACCCGGGCGCGGGCCAGACAGCGCGGCGTCGAGCTGCCGCTGGTAATTTCCGATCATGCCGACTGGCCGGATCTGTGCCGCACCGTGGTCGAAACCGGCGCGGAGGAAATTCGCATCACTCACGGCCAGGAGGACGCCCTCGCCCACTGGTGCGCCACACGCGGCCTCACCGCCCTGCCCCTGCATCTGTTGGGATATGGTGATGACGATGCGGCTGCCGTGGAGGAAACCGCGCCCGGCGCCGCCACGGGCGGAGCGGCGTCATGAAGCGCTTCGCCGGTCTCATCGACCGCCTGTCGTTCGAGCGCGGGCGCAACGCCCGCCTGCGGATTTTGCGCGACTATTTCGCCACGACGCCGGACCCGGACCGCGGCTATGCGCTGGCGGCGCTGACCGGCGGCCTGTCGTTCGCCAGCGCCAAACCTTCCCTGATCCGGCAACTCATCAGCGAGCGCACCGATCCGGTGCTGTTCTCCATGTCTTACGACTACGTGGGCGATCTGTCCGAAACGGCGGCGCTGCTCTGGCCGGACGCCGGGGAGCAGGTCGGCGATGATCTTTCCCTTGGCGCCGTCGTCGAAACCATGGCCGCGGCACTGCGCCCGCAGATGGCTGATTTGCTGGCCAGCTGGCTGGACGCACTGGACGAAACCGGTCGCTGGGCCCTGCTGAAGCTGGTCACCGGCAACTTCCGTATCGGCATTTCAGCCCGGCTGGCCCACATGGCCCTGGCGCAATACGCCAATCGCGACGTGAACGAGATCGAGGCGGTCTGGCATGGGCTGACGCCGCCCTATCTGACCCTGTTTGCCTGGCTGGAGGGGCGCGGTCCGCGTCCAGCGCCACAGGAAATCGCCCCGTTTCGCGCGCCCATGCTGGCCCAGCCCATCAACGAAACGGAATTGCGCCAGCTGCATCCGCCAGATTTCGCCGCCGAATGGAAATGGGACGGCATCCGGGTGCAGGCGGCGGCGGGAACGGACGGCGACGGCGCGCCTATCGCCCGGCTGTGGTCGCGCAACGGCGAGGACATTTCCGCCGCCTTTCCCGATCTCATCGCCGAACTGGCCGGCAAAGCCCATTTTGACGGCTCCATCGACGGCGAGCTGCTGGTGGTGCACGCGGGCGTCGTGCAGAGCTTCAACGTTCTGCAACAACGGCTGAACCGCAAGACCGCCACCTCAAAACTCCAGCTGCAATATCCGGCGCATATCCGCGCCTGGGACGTGCTGGCGCTGAACGGCGACGATCTCACCGCCCTGCCCTGGACCGAACGGCGCGCCCGGCTCGAAACGCTGGTTTCGCGCCTCGATTCATCCCGCATCAGCCTCTCGCCGCTGGTGGCGTTCGCCAGTTGGGATGAACTGGCCGCTGCCCGGGCGGCGCCAGCCGCCACCGATCTCGGCCTTGACGCTGCGGCAGTGGAGGGCTGCATGCTGAAACGTCGCGACAGCCCTTACGTCAGCGGCCGTCCCAGGGGCCCATGGTTCAAATGGAAACGCGACCCGCACCTGATCGATGCGGTGTTGATGTACGCCCAGCGCGGGCATGGCAAACGCTCATCCTTCCATTCAGACTTCACTTTCGGTGTCTGGCGGACCGGCGACGACGGCGCGCGTCTGCTCACGCCGGTGGGCAAGGCATATTTTGGCTTTACCGATGAGGAGCTTGGCCAGCTCGATCGCTTCGTGCGCGCCAATACCATCAACCGGTTCGGGCCGGTGCGGGAGGTGACCCATACGGCGGATCAGGGTCTGGTGCTGGAAATTGCCTTTGAGGGCCTGCGCCGCTCGCCGCGCCACAAATCCGGCGTCGCCATGCGTTTTCCCCGCATCCACCGCATCCGCTGGGACAAACCGCCCGGAGAGGCGGACGAACTGACGACGCTGGAGAGGTTGCTGGAGCCGGACGGTCCATCCATCACGTGACCAAGGCTGGCGCCGGCGCAACGCGCAGCCGGCGCCAACTGAAACGCCGTCATCACATGGGACGTAGCGAAGCATTGCCGGCAACAGAAGTCGCCGGCGCTACATGGCGTGATCCCGACCCATGACGGCGCAGGGCCGCTCCGGGGACCGGATAATCAGCAGTAGAAACAGGGTGACGGCAGAACGGCTGCGTCAGCGTCTCCGGTAAAATCCGGCTCACCGGAGACATCTCATCCCGTTGAAATAACCTGCTTTTCTTGCGAATGAGGGCGCTGTTTTTCTGAAAACGCGCCCAGGCTCCGCCGTCAGTCCAGCATGCTGCTGTAGCGGTCCGAGAACACGTCGCGGCCGATAATCAGCCGCATCACTTCCGAGCTGCCGGCGAGAATGCGGTTGATGCGGGCGTCGGTGAACATGCGGCTGATCGGGAACTCGTCCATGAAACCGGCGCCGCCGTGCAACTGCACGCCGAGGTCCAGCATCTTCCACTCAATCTCGCTGGCCATCATCTTGGCCTTGGCCGCCATATTGGCGTTGAGGCGGCCTTCGTTCAGCGCCTTGACGCAGTGGTCAACATAAACCTGGATCAGATCGATCTCGGCGTCCATTTCCGCCATGCGAAACTGGGTGTTCTGCTGGTCAGCCAGGGTCTTGCCGAACAGCTTGCGATCCATGCAATAGGCGCGGGTGAGATCAAAGGCGCGACGGGCATTGGCCGAGGTGCCGACGGCGGAGATCAGACGCTCCTCGGCCAGACCTTCCATCAGCTGGTAGAAACCGCGACCGGCGACGCCGAGCACATTGGCCTTGGGAACCTTCACGTCGTGGAAGAACAGCTCCGCGGTGTCCTGCGCGGGCATGCCCATTTTCTTCAGGTTGCGGCCGCGCTCAAAGCCTTCCATGCCGCGCTCGACAATCAGCAGCACCATGGAATGGCGCTCGGTAGCGCTGCCAAGCTTGGCGGCGACGATCACCACATCGGCGTTCAACCCATTGGAAATATAGGTCTTCGACCCGTTGAGCACGTAGTGATCGCCGGCGTCGACGGCGGTGCTGCGCATGCCGGCAAGATCGGAGCCGGCGCCCGGTTCAGTCATGGCGATCGCCAGGATGGTGTCGCCGCTGACGCACTTCGGCAGGAAGCGCTCCTTCTGCTCCTCGGTGCCAAAACGCTCGAAATATGTGCCTACAAGGCGGCTGTGCAGGGTGTTGAACCACTCGTGGCAACCGACGCGCGCGGTTTCCTCGATGATGATCTGCTCATAGCGGAAGTCGGAATCGCCCATACCGCCGTACTTTTCTTCCGGCCAGATCATCAGGAAGCCGAGGTCGCCAGCCTTCTTGAAAGCCGAGCGATCAACAATGCCGGCTTCACGCCATGCGTCCATGTTCGGCGCAATCTCGGTCTCTAGGAACTTGCGATAGGACTGGCGGAACAGGTTCTGTTCTTCGGTGAAACGCGACATGGGTGCTTCCTCAACCACCGGCCCCGGCCAGGAGCATGCCAAATGGTTGCGTGGCCGGACCGGTCAGACGACGATGACCGGTGGAAACGATTCCACCGGCGACTGTCGCCAGATAGAGCGATAAGAGGCTTCGCCGCAATGGCGGAAGCAACGGGACTGTATCAGGGCGCTGGCGTAACGCGGATGATCTCGCCATCATTGGCGTCCGTCAGCAGCATGATGGCGCCGTCGCGGGCGACGCGTACATCGCGCACGCGGCCAATGCCTTTCAGGTAGCGCGCCTCGCCGGTGACCTTACCGCTCCTCAGGGTGAGCCGCACCAGGGTTTCATCGCGCAGGGCGCCGATGAGAGCGCTGCCGCGCCATGTGGGAAACAGCTTGCCGTCATAAAACGCCAGGCCGCTGGGAGCGATAACCGGGTCCCAGTAATAGACCGGCTGTTCCATGCCCTCCTGCGAGGTGCGCCCCTCCCCCACCTTCTGCCCGCTATACTCGACGCCATAGGTGATGATCGGCCAGCCATGGTTGCGGCCAGCCTGCGGCCGGTTGAGCTCATCGCCGCCACGCGGCCCGTGCTCCACCGTCCAGAGCGCGCCGTCAGGTCCGATGGCGGCGGATTGCAGGTTGCGGTGGCCCCAGGACCAGATTTCCGGCCGTCCGCCAGGGATGTGCGGATTGCCCCTGGCCGGCCCGCCTTCCGGATCGAGGCGCACCACCTTGCCAAGCAGCGCCGTCACATCCTGCGCCAGCTTGCGCGGCTCGCTATGGGAGCGCTCGCCGGTGGTCACGAACAGGGCGCCATCGGGCGCGAACGCCAGCCGGGAGCCAAAATGCAGCGTCGATTTCCACGGCGGCTCCTGCCGGAAGATCACGCGCACATCCGACATGGCGGCGCCATCGGGCGACAGCACGCCGGTCGCGACCGCCGTGGCGTTGGTCCCGCCGCCACGCGGCTCGGCGAAGCTCCACCAGACGCGGCGGGTTCCGGCAAAATCGTCGCGCACCGCCACATCGAGCAAACCGCCCTGCCCCCGCGCATCAACCGCCGGCAAACCTTTCACCGGCGGCGAAACAGCGCCATCGGCGCTGACAATGCGGAGCCTGCCTGGCCGCTCCGTCACCAGCCACCGTCCATCAGGCAATTCCACCATGCCCCACGGATGCTCAAGACCTGACGCGATCACCCGGGTTTGCAGGCGGACATCATCCTTGATGATAGGCGCGCGGGTCTGGTTGGGGAACGCCGGCGTTTGTCCGCGGGCATTGGGCTGAGCGGTGTTGAAATCCCGCGCAACGCCGCGTTGGGAGGCCAGATCCCACACCTGTTCGCCTGCATCTCCGGCCTGGGCGGCGGCAAATGCGCCATGGCATGGCAGGCCCACCATGACCCCCGCCGCGATAACCACGGCCCGGACCATGACGGGAATCCGCTTGTTCTTTACCTTGGGGGACGATGCGGGGTCTGGACGCCGCCACGTGGGCAGATTGGCGTTTTGCCTCATGTTTCTGTCCTCCCTCTCAGGTCCTGCCGGCGGCTGGAACCCGCATTTTCTGGCCGCGTATGCGATACGATATGGGGCCAGTCACAGTGCGGGCAACCGTCAGCCCGCCATTGGCTTTTGTCAGTGTTCGTTAACCTTTCGTTAACCTTGCAGCGACGCGACTGACGCCGTGATCGCGCCCATGGACCTCAGCGCCTCCGCCTTGATCTGCCACATATTCGGGCGCAAAACGCTGCGTCCAGATTCCTCCGACCATCCTGACAGGAGTGCGCGCATGACGCTATCAGAGGCCAGCTTCCGGCAGGGCGTCGCCGAGGCGGCAGCCGAATTGCGGGCGCTGTTTCCCCCGACGCCGCTTCAATTCAACGCCCACCTGTCCCGCCGGTACGGCGCGCGCATTTTCCTGAAACGCGAAGACCTGACGCCAGTGCGCTCCTACAAGCTGCGCGGCGCGTTCAATTTCATGCGCAAGCGGCGCGCCGCGGGCGGCGCCCATCTTTCGTTTTGCGCTGCTTCCGCTGGCAATCACGCCCAGGGCTTTGCGTTCGCCTGCCGTCACTTTGGGGCTCATGGCCGCATTTTCATGCCGGTGACGACGCCGCAACAGAAAATCGACAAGACACGCATGTTCGGCGGCGACGCCATCGAGATTGAACTGGTCGGCGATTTTTTTGATGATTGCTACCGGGCAGCCCAGCAGTTTGCCGGACGAACAGGCGCCATCATGGCCCCGCCTTTTGATGACCCCGACATCATTGAAGGGCAGGCAACCCTAGCCCTGGAAGCGGACCGCCAGGTCGCCGGGATGCCGGTTGACCTGATGCTCCTGCCGGTGGGCGGCGCCGGCTTGGCCGCTGGTGTAGCCGGCTACTGGCGCGGCGCGGCGGAAGCGCCAAAACTCATCTTTGTGGAGCCTGCCGGCGCCGCAAGCCTGAAGGCAAGCCTCTCGGCCGGAGAACGCGTTCGCCTCTCGCATATCGACGGCTTCGTCGACGGCGCGGCCGTCGCGGAGATTGGCGCGCTTCCCTTCGATATGCTGCGAAATTTTTCAGCTGACGACGTTCTGACCCCGCCCGAGGGCCGCATCTGCCAGACCATGCTGGAAATGCTGAATGTGGAAGGCATTGTGCTTGAGCCCGCCGGGGCCCTGACAACCGCCGCGCTTCACGACATCCGGGACGAGATCTACGGCAAGACCGTTGTGCTGGTGGTTTCCGGCGGCAACTTCGATTTCGAGCGCCTGCAGGACGTCAAGGAACGGGCCCTGCGCTTTGAAGGCCGCAAGAAATATTTCATTCTTCGTCTGCCGCAGCGGCCCGGCGCCCTGCGGGACTTCCTAAACCTGCTCGGGCCTGAGGATGACATCACGCGCTTCGAGTATCTGAAGAAATCGGCGCGGGAATTCGGCTCAATCCTCATCGGCATCGAAACCACTCAGGCCGGCAATTTTGAGAGCCTGTACCGGCAGCTCGAACTGGCCGGAATGCCATACCAGGACATCACTGACGCCCCGATGATCGCAGACTTGCTTATCTGAGCGGCGTGTGTTGGGAGCTCCCAACGCAGCCGATTCGTCACAAAAAAGGCGCCGGCGGGACATGCCCGCCGGCGCCTTTTTCAATTCGCACGCCTGTTTACTGGGTGCGCCCCCGGGCCAGCACTGCGCCGCGCCGCGCTTCCACATCCTCAGGCTTCACCGCCTGGTTGTTCTTCGTCGAAATCTCCGCCTCCAGAGCCATGGCGTCGGTGAAAGACAGCCGGAAGCCGTCATCAATCAGCTTTTTCATACGGCCCATCATGCCGGGCTCGATCTGGGCCATGTCAGCCGCAAGCCTGCGCGCCGCCGGAAGCAGTTCCTCAGCCGGAACCACCCGGTTCACCAGCCCCCAGCGTTCCGCGGTCCGGGCGTCAAGAAAATTGCCGGACAATGACAGTTCTTTCGCCCGGTACAGGCCAATCAGCCGCGACAATTTCTGCGACAGACCCCAGCCAGGCATGATGCCGACGCGGGCGTGCGTATCGGCGAAGCGGGCGTTCTCCGAAGCGATCAGCACGTCGCAGGCCAAGGCCAGTTCAAACCCGCCCGTGATGGCGACGCCATTGATGGCGCCGATAACCGGCTTCACACAAGTTTCAATGGCCTTCACCGGGTTCATGTCAGCCGTGGTGGCATTGGCGGCGCCCAGGGCGGAGGCGTCGCTGCCCAGTTCCTTCAGGTCGAGGCCAGCGGTAAAGGCCCGGTTACCGGCCCCCGTCAAAATCACCACCCTGACCTCGCTGTCGGCGTTGATCGCCTTCACGGCCTCGGCCAGCTCGGCGCGAAGGGCGCGGGAGAGGGCGTTCATGGCGTCAGGGCGGTTCAGGGTAATCGTCGCGACGCCGTCGGACTTTTCGACAAGAAGGTTGGACATTTCGGCTCCCTATGCGTGCTTGTGAACGGTTGACGAATAACCTGAAACCGCCGGCAAAAGAAAGCTGGACGCACCACACGCAATGGCATGTATAATCCACGCGCTACAACCAAGCTGTGAGGGGAGGGGGGCGCACATGGATCTCGCCATCATGCTGGCCGCCATATCATTATGGGGCCTGATCCAGGGCGGCATGCTGATCTACCGGTGGAACCGCACGCCAGAGAGCCGGGATTTATGGTGGTCTGGCATCGGCATCCTCATTGTCGGATTCGGCGCGGGCCTTTCCGGCGCGCGATATTTCGACGCCTCGTTCTTCACCACCATCGTCGCGGCAAATGTGGCCATGATCACCGGCATCGCCTGTATGGCGCAGGCCGTGCGGGCCGCGGACGGAAAATCACCGGCGTGGCTGGAAATCATCCTGCCCGGCGCCGTCTGGAGCCTCGCCTGCATGTCGGAACATTTCCAGCAGTCGGCCCAGCAGCGACTCGTGCTTTTTTCCTTGCTATGCGCCGCGCCCGCCGTCCTCGCCAGCTATTCGCTGATCCGTGGCGGGCTGGCGCTCACCGGGCGAAAAGTGTGGCTAACTCTTTGGATTTTCATCGTAATTTCGACACTTGTCCGCGGCATCGACACCCCCCGCGTGCTTGAGGGGCTGGATAACCGGTACGCGGCGTCGGCGTGGCATGTCATCTATTTCATCATGGTGGCGGCCTCGGTCGTCGGCGTCGGTTATGTCAATCTGGCGCTTTCCGACGCCCTGCCGCGTCTCAGCACGTTCATGGACCGCCTCCAGGCGCGGATGTCGCGGGGCCGTCCCGCCCCCGGCGGACATCCGCCCGCGGCCGGCGCCCTCTGGTCGCTGCGGCTGGACAGGCTGTTCATGGGGCGCGCGCTTGTTCAGGAATTCATCGCGCAGGATATCGATGACCTTGCCCAGGCGCTGACGGCGGCAGGTCCAGGTCTGGTCGAAGTGCGCCGCGCCGGGGTTGACCGTCTGATCTGGGTAACGGGACAGGACGGAGGGTCAGCGACGCAACATTTCCAGACAATCCTGAACACCCTGACCGGGATCGCAGCGCGGCCGACCTTTCCGCGCCTCGCCATGAGCTTCGGCTTTACGGCCTTTTCCGGCGCGGATCTGTTACAGGCGGCGGCGGCGGCCGACCGTAATGCTGTTCGCATCCGCTCCAGAAGCCGCAGCGCTTAACGTCTCGTTAACCCATTCGTCATTGACGGGTCTTACGAATCCAATCAGGCTACGCAAAATTATCCAGCAGCGGTATTTTGGCGTAGATGAGCACTGTAACGGAAAATTCCGCTCAACAGCGAAACGTGACCGGTTCGATCGACGAACTGATCGACGAACACGCGCGGGTGCTTTCTTCGCAGCTTCACACGCTGCGCTCCCGGCTGTTTTCGCCGGCAACGGAAAAGGAGCTGCGCCTGTTCAGCTCCCCCGAGGCGGCGCGGCTGATCGGCGTCACCGACGCTTACCTGCGCCAGCTGGCGCGGGCCGGGGAGGGCCCGGAGGCCGAGCGCGGCCCAGGGGGCCGCCGGCTTTACAGCCTGCCGCAGATCAATCAAATTCGCCGGCTTCTCAGTCAGCATAAGCCGGCTTACCTTCCTGGCCGCGTCGGTCAGGAACATTTGCAGGTCATCGCCGTCACCAATTTCAAGGGCGGCTCGGGCAAAACCACGGTCAGCGTGCATCTGGCGCAATATCTGGCGATGCGCGGCTATCGCGTGCTGGCGGTCGATCTCGATCCCCAGGCCAGCCTGTCGGCCCTGTTCGGCTACCAGCCCGAGTTCGATATCCGGCCCAACGAGACCCTGTACGGCGCGATCCGTTACGACGACCAGCGCCGTCCGCTGCGGGACATCATCCGCAGCACCTATTTCGACGGGCTTGATCTGGTTCCGGCCAACCTGGAGCTGCATGAGTATGAACACGAAACGCCGCTGATGCTCACCTCGGGCGAGCGCAGCGACGGTCTGTTCTTCGCCCGGGTCGCCCAGGCGCTGGGAACGGTGGACCAGGATTATGACGTGGTGGTCATCGACTGCCCGCCGCAGCTTGGTTTTCTCACCCTTGGCGCCCTGTGCGCGGCCACGGGCGTGCTGATCACCATTCACCCCCAGATGCTCGACGTCGCCTCCATGTCGCAGTTCCTGCAGATGACCGCGGGTCTGCTCGGCGTCGTGCGGCGGGCGGGCGGCAATCTGGAGTATGATTTTCTGCGGTATTGCATCACCCGCTTCGAACCAAACGACGGCCCCCAGGCCCAGGTCGTCGGCTTCCTGCGCAACCTGTTTGGCGATCAGGTGCTGACCCAGACAGCGCTGAAGACGACGGCGGTGACCGAGGCGGGTCTGCGCAAGCAGACGATTTATGAGATCAGCCGCGACCAGATCAACCGGCAAACCTATGAACGGGCGCTGGAATCCTTCGATCTGGTCAATGGCGAAATTGAAAGTCTGATCCGCGCGAGCTGGCGGAGGGCAGGTTGATGAGCCGGAAGAACACCCTTGCAGATCTGATGAAGGCCGCGCCGGATCCGGCGCCGCAACCACTGTCCCGGGGGGCGGCGAGCGGCTCCGCCTCACTCGGCGCGCCGGTGGGATCGGGCGCCCTGCGCGCCATGGGCCTGTCGCTCGAAAAACTTTCCGCCGACGCCGGCAAGGCGCGGGATCTGGAAGCGATGATCGCCGCGGGCGACCGGGTGGTCGAGCTTGATCCGACGCTGATCGACGGTTCGTTCGTGCGCGACCGCATTGGCGAGGAAGCAACGGCTGACGCGTCGTTCGACAGCCTGATGCAGAGCATTTCCGAGCAGGGCCAGCAGGTGCCAATTCTGGTGCGCCCGCTGGGCGACAGCGGCCGCTATCAGGTTGCCTACGGCCATCGCCGCCTGCGCGCCGTGGCCCGTCTTGGCGGCAAGGTCCGGGCCATTGTCCGGCCGCTGAGCGATGTGGAGCTGGTCATTGCCCAGGCGCGGGAAAACCTCGAGCGCCGTGACCTCAGCTATATTGAAAAGGCCATGTTCGCGCGGCGGCTGGAAGAACAGTTCGACCGCCCGACGCTGATGGCGGCGCTGGGGGTCGACAAGGCGGACCTGTCGCGGCTGCTGACGCTGGCGGCCTCGCTGCCGACTGATATCGTCAACGCCATCGGGCCGGCGCCACGCGCCGGCCGGCCGCGCTGGAGCCGTCTGGCCGCCATTCTCACGGAGCCGTACGCCCAGGAGCGTTTCGCCGCGCTGGCCGCGAGCGCTGAATTCCGCGCGGCGGCGAGCGACAGGCGCTTCACCATGGCCCTGGACGTCCTGTCGCGCGAGACGCCGGCGCAGGCATCGCCCATGGCGGCGGATGGCGCGCTTGAGGTGTCCGCCCCATCTGGCGCGCCCCTGGCGAGACTGGAGCCTGGCCGGGAAGGCGGGCGCCTGGTTTTCGTCAATGAAGCGTTCAGCGCCTTCGTGCGCGAGAAACTGCCGGAACTGGCGCGCGTGTTCGCGGAGATGCAGCGCGCGGGCCGCTAGGGTGCTTTCACGAACAGTGGCGCTCACTGTTCATGCAAAAGGTGCGCAAGATGAAAGGGATGGGGCTTGTTGTGAACCGGCTTCACGTCAAGGCCCCTGGCATTTTCCGGCAAGGCAAACCCGCATTGCCGGAAAACGGCGCGCACCCCGGCAAGGGGGCGAACGTCCGGTGATCCAGACGGACATATTGTCCGGCAGGTGAAATCCGGCCGCCCCCCCGGCGCGAGCGCCAGGCGGGCAGTGATTTCAGGGAACCGGTGGCCACAAACCGCTGGCCCACAGCAACCGGCGCCGGCAACGGACGCCACAACAGGAGAGAGCGGCAAAGAAAAAGGCCCCCGAAACGATGTTCCGGAAGCCCTTCTCATTGGTCTGACAACCTGAGAATCGCACTTCCAAAAATTGCAGTCAAGAGCATAACGTCGCTTTGGCGGTCGATTTCCCACGCCCCTAAGGCAGGGAACAATGACGCACCATGCTTTGACGACGCCTTTTGGGCGGCGAACGATGTCGCTCGCCATGGCGGCGAGCCAGATTGCGACGCAACATGCGGCGGCGGACAGCGCCGTGCACAAATGGCAGGTGTTTCGCGCCATCTGTGAGGCCCGCGAGATGCTTGGTCCCTCGGACCGGTCGCTCGTGGTTTTGAACGCGCTGCTGACTTTCCTGCCAGAAACGGTGATGACGCCCGGGGTTAACCTTGTCGTCTTTCCGTCAAACGCACAACTTGCCGCCCGTGCTCACGGCATGGCGCCGGCGACATTGCGCCGCCACCTGGCCGTGCTGGTGCAGACGGGGCTGATTATCCGCCGCGACAGTCCCAACGGCAAACGGTACGCCCGCAAGGGGCGCGAGGGCCTGATCGAAACAGCCTACGGGTTCGACCTCTCGCCCCTCGTGGCGCGGGCGGACGAATTCAGCGCCCTGGCCGCTGACGTGGCCGCACGTCGCCGGCAACGCCAGTTGCTGCGCGAACGCATCACCATTGCCCGGCGTGATTGCGCGAAATTGCTGGAAACCGGCGCACCCCACTGTGACGTCCAGACGTGGGAAGCGTTCCATGTCCGCTACCGACAGCTTGCCGCCAGCCCGGCGCGCTCCGCCTGTGTGGAGCTGCTGGACCTTCTCGCCTCCAGTCTTGCCGCCCTGAGGGACGATATTGCCGCGGAACTCGGGAAGTTTCTGAAAGAGCAGCAAATTTCAGAAAAAATGAGCGGCAGTGAATCCCAAACTGGGCGGCACATACAGAATTCAGATAAAGAAATCCTGTATATGGAAGAACCATCCCAGCGCTCTCAACTGAACAACACTTCTTTGGGCACCACTGCTCCAATCGAGCTGGCCACCGTTCTGGAAGCCTGCCCGGACATCCATGATTTCGCCACCAGCCCGATCAACAGCTGGCGCGAGCTGCATGGCGCCGCCGCCATCGCCCGCGCAGCCATGGGCATCAGCCCGGACATCTGGAACGCCTTCCGTCAACAGGCAGGCGATGACCAGGCGGCAACCGTCATCGCCGCCATATTGCAGCGGCGGGACCGTATCAGCCGACCAGGCGGTTATCTGCGCAACCTGAACGACAGGCTGCGGGCGGGACAGTTTTCAGCAAGGCCCATGCTGCTGGCGCTGGCCCGCGAACGGATGGGACGCTTGCCAGGCGACCCCAGCCAGAACCAGCGCCGGAGTCAGATTCCTGACAAGACGCCCGGCCAGATCCCAGGCCAGATCCCAGGCCAGATCCCAAGTCAAATCCTTGATCAAATCCTTGATCAAACCCCTGGCCGTAGCCAGGACCGGGATGAGACCCGCGATCAAACGCGGCCCCGGCCATTTGCCCCGATCCCGCCGGGTTTGACGCGCCTGCAAGCGGCCGCCTGCCCATGAGGGAAACGCGGCGCTCGAGGCGAAAACGCCGCTGTGTGGCCGCCATGACGTCATCGCGACGCCTGGGGCCGATGAAAACGTCCGCCCGCGAGGCGCGACGCCGGTCAGTTGTTGTGGCTCACCGCCCGGGCCATGGCCCACAGGAGATCAGTCTGGGTCACCAGGCCAATGGCGTGCTCGTCATCGTCAACGATAACGGCGGCGTGCCCACGGCCATCCGTCAGGATGGGCAGAAGCTCGGCGACCGGCGTTTCGGGACGGGCGATGGCGGCGGTTGTCATGACGTCGCCCACGGGGGTGTCCGCAGCGGCGCCTGCGACGGGCGCGGCGCTTTCCCGCGCCGCATAGAGGGTGGCGATTTCGCGCAGGCCAATGGAGCCGACGATATGTTTCCTGCGATCGAGTACGGGAAGCATGCGGATATTGTGCGCCAGCAGCAGTTCGCGCGCGGCGCTGACGGGCATGTCCGGCGTAACGCTGAAGATGTCCCGGGACATGATGCTGGCGCAGCGGATGTCGGGGCTGGATCGCGCGACGGCGGCCAGTTCTGCCTGGCGGACGAGGCGCAGCAGGTCATCCCGGTCGATGTCATAGCTGGCGTCGAGGCTGGCCAGGGCTGCGTCGATATCGGCGGCGTCAACAACATTGCGCATGGCCGCTGGCGGGTCTTTCGAGCCATGGACGCCAGGCGGCGCCGCCTCGGGCTGGTGCGGATAGCGCCGCCCCATCATGCGGTGAAACACCATGCCGCAGGCGAGCAGGACGCCAATGTTCAACAGGGCGGGCGCCAGCGACCGCCAGATATCCATCGCCGCCGCGTCCTTCATTGTCAGGGCCATCAGCAACGCCATGGCGCCCCCTGGCGGATGCAGGCAGCGGCACAGGCTCATGGCGACGATGCCGACCGGCACGGCCATGGCGGCGATGACCGGACCGCTCCAGCCCAGCGCACCAAACAGTTGCGCCAGCGCGACGCCAGCCAGTCCCCCCACCAGATTGCCGCCGAGCACCGGCCAGGGCTGGGCCAGCGGGCTGGTTGGCACGACGAAAACCAGCACCGCCGAGGCCGCAATAGGCCCGACAATGAACGGCAGGGACAGATCGCCGCCGACAATGAGACGGGTCACGAGGCTGGCGAGGCCCATGCCGATCAGCGCGCCGGCGCAGGCAAGCAGCCGTTCACGCAAGGTGGCGCCGGCGATGATGGGTCTGAACAGCTGAAAGGGAGACCGGGCGGGCATCAAAAGGGTCCTGCCTGAAGCGCCAGGGACGGTTTGACGACCCTGGCCAGAAGACTGACGTTCTGGCGTTTCATGGAATGTCGGGCTGGCCGGTGGACTAATGGACCAGGTCAGGCGCCGGTCCGGGCGGGAAACCCGCGCAGAGCCACAGGGCGGCGCGCACACGCGACGGGACGAAAAAAACGGCGCGCCGCCATGGCGCAAGGACGGTTGCGTCACGCAAGGCAGGGCTGCCCGGGCCGTTCCGGCATTCTGGGGCGGGCGGCTGGCGCGCGTCCACAGCCCGTGGCGCGCGCATGCAGACGCTTGTCGTGGTCAACATGACATCCTATGCATCTTTTCATGGAACTCCGGGCCCGAAGCGTGGGGGCAGCCGGCCGCTTCGCGGCGTTGGTGATCCTCTATGCGTTTCTCGTCAAGACCGTGCTTGTGCTCGCGGCGCCGCTGGCGCCGGCGGGAACGCTTGCCGGCAGGGGAGCCGTCGGGTTCGTGGGCGCCGTGTTATGCCTGCCGTCCGTCGCGGCGGAGCGGGGGCCGGATGGCCAGGAGGCGTCCCGCGCTCCCGATGCGCCAGCCCACGCCCATGACGCCAGTTGCTGTGTGCTGCACTGCCAGCTGCAACTCGCCGTTCTTGCAACATTGGTGTTCGCTGTGCTGGCGCTCCGGTTGCGGCCGGCGGAACAGGCATGGCGACCGTTTGTCTGGCGCGGCGCCGCCCGCAATCCCGCCGCGTGGCGATTTCAGGCGCGGGGACCGCCCCTGGGCGCAATCTGAAAGCCTGTTTCCTGCTGGCGGGGCGCGCCGACGTCCGCCGGCCGGGACCTGCAAGGGCTTTCGTTGTGCTGGCGCTGCCTGAACGGCAGGGCCTTTCCAGTCCATCACTGGCAAACGTTCGTGCGTCCGCAATGGCGCGCGATGCGCGTCGTCGCCGTCCCGGTACGGGCCGGCGCGCCAACGCCAGCCGGTCATGCGCCGCCCGGGCGCAGGTAGCAGATCCATGCACTTTCTTTTTATCGCCGCGCGCCGCCGCGCGGCATGGCTGTTGGCGTCATCCGCCATCGCCGCGATCATCCAGGCGCCGTGCGGCCAGGCCGCCCTGGCGCAGACGGCGCCAGACGCCGCCGCCGACGTCGAGTTGCCGCCGATTGACGTGAAGGGAGCGGAGCAGGGCTCCCTGACGGCGCCCGCCAATGAGGCGCTCGCCGCCGCCCTGGCGCGCCGCCCGTCAGCTGTCAGCCTTGTCGACGCCCGGACATTCGCCCACGGGTCGGCCCTGACCATGCGCGACATGCTGAAGGATACGCCCGGCGTCCAGACCGGTGAGCGCTACGGCCAGGAGCAGCGCCTGTCCATTCGCGGCGCCGGACTGGCGCGGGGCTACCATCTGCGCGGCGTTGAAGTGTTGCAGGACGGCATTCCCGTGAACAACGCCGATGGCAGCGGCTCCCTGTACCAGACCGATCCCCTGTCGGCCCGGGCCGTGGAGGTCTGGCGCGGCGGGGCCGCGCTCGCTTTTGGCTCCACCGTGCTTGGCGGCGCCGTCAATGTGGTGAGCGAGACCGCGCGCACCGCGCGCACGCCCGGTCTGGCGCGGATCGAGGCGGGTGGGGACGGCTTTCTGCGGGAGCATCTGAGGGTTTCGAAAGTCTCCGGCCCGGTTGACATGCTGGTCAGCGGTTCGTGGACCAGCTCGGACGGCTACCGCGATCATTCCGCCAGCATCTACCGGCAGTTTAACGCCAACCTCGGCTGGAAAATCAGCGACCGGGTCGAGACGCGGTTCTACCTTGGCTATTTCGATACACGCCAGAAGCTGCCAGGCTCCCTGTCGCTGTATGATGCGCTGCACGCGCCCCGCAAGGCGTCGCTGGCGGCGGTGACGGGCAACCAGTCGCGCGAGGAGCGGGCGTTCCGCATCGCCAACACCACCACGGTGCAGCTCGACGCCGGGCAGTTCGATCTGTCGACATGGGCGATCCGCAAGACCCTCGATCATCCGATCTTCCAGGTTCTCGCCCAGGACGGCTGGACCTGGGGTGTCTCGCCCCGCTACGCGCAGCGCTTTAGCCTGGGCGGCTTTGACAATGAGCTGGTGGTCGGCGCGCGACTGTCGGGCGGTTCGACAGATGCGAAACAGTATGTGAACCTGGCCGGACGACGCGGCGCCCTGACGGTCAGCGGCGTCCAGGACGCCTTAAACCTCGAGGCATGGGCGGAAAACAATCTGTGGCTGACGCGGGAGCTGGCCCTCGTCGCGGGCGTCAAGGCCTTCAACAGCCTGCGGGAATACAGCCAGCCCTATAACGCGGCGCTGCGCCCCTCCTGGGCCGCGCGCGACGACAGCGCCCGCTATGCCGGCGTCAATCCGAAGATCGGCGTGCTCTGGCGCGTGACGCCGGACGTGCAGCTGTTCGCCAATCTGACGCGGAGCGTCGATGCGCCGGATTTCACCGACCTGACCCAGACATTCGCGGGAACCACGGTATTCACGCCGCTGCGCGCCCAGAAAGCCTGGACAGTCGAGGCCGGGATGCGCGGGGCCATGGGGCCGGTGGCATGGGAGGCGACCTTCTACCGCTCGGCCATTCGCGACGAGATGCTGGCCTACACCGTGAACCCGTCGATTCCGGCCAATGTCTTCAACGCGCCGCGCACGACGCATCAGGGCGTCGAGCTGGCCGCCAGCGTTGATCTCTTCCGGGCCATGGGGTTTGACGCGTCCGGCTCCCGGCTGGTTCTGCGTCAGGCATGGACATGGAATGATTTCCGCTTCGACCGCGATCCGGTCTATGGCGACAACCGCCTGGCCGGCGCGCCGGAGCATGTCCTGCGCACGTCGCTGTCGTGGCGGCGCTTCGACGGGTTCTACGTGACGCCGTCGATTGACTGGGTTCCGGCCGGCGCCTGGGCTGACTACGCCAACACCCTGAAAACGCCAGGCTACGTGCTGCTCAACCTTGAAGCCGGGCTGGAGGCGGATGAAGGTCTGAGCTTTTTCATCGACGCCCGCAATCTCGCCAACCGTCGCCATGTGTCGGACCTGTCAACCATCGCCAATGCGGCCACGGCGCCGGCGAGCGGGCTCGCGGTGTTCTATCCAGGCTCCGGGCGCACGGTGCGCGTCGGCGCGCGCTACGCGTTCTAGCCTGACGGGCGCCGGCCAGGACCTGTCAAGTCCTGGCCAGACCTGTCAATTCCCGGCGGATGTCACGAAAATACATGTTTGCGGTTCAAAATGCCGTTCCGGACGCCCTGGGGCGTCCGGACGTGCGCTTGCGCACATTGGCGACCGTGATCCTGTGCAATTCGGCCCCAAAAGCCGGCGGATCCGTTTGACGGATGTTCCCCGCGGCAATATTAAACCGTCCGGTTGGAAATGAATGGACGCTGCCCATGGGTCGGAAACGCATTATTGGCTGTGACGCTGTGCTGGATGCGGCCGAGCGCGTGATCCAGCGCGAGGGCGCCGTCAATCTGACGATCAGCGCGGTCGCGGAGGAAGCGGGCGTCAGCAAGGCGACGGTTCTTTACGATTTCAAGACCAAGCACGCGCTGATCGGCGCCCTCGTCACCCGACAGATGCAGGCCGATGACCAGCGGTTGCAGGATTGCATCGCCGTTGCGGCTGACGCGCCGGAGGTCGCCAACCCGGAGCTGGCCGGTCGCATCCGTTTCGCCGCCACCATGCCGGACACGCAGGATCGCGCCTCGGTGATGACGGTCTGTCTCGCCATGGCTGCGGATGATTCCGTGCGGATGCGCATTCGTGACTTCGTAGGGAAGGACCAGAAGGCCTTTCTTGGCGAAGGCGACGCCGTTTCCGGGCTGGGGCCGCTCATGGCTTTTCTGGCGTTGCAGGGCTATCTCAGCCTGACCTGCTTTGACTTCTGCACATTTTCTCCTGACATCCGCGAGCAGATTTTTTCCGGAATCGGAAAACTCACCCGGATGCCGAACACCCTTTTCGACGATCTGTGACGGATATGGCCTCAATGCGAAACTCTTCCAGAAAAGCTCCCGCCTGGTTCGCCATGGCCTTGTCCGCGCCCGCCGCCGTGGCGGGGCTGTCCGCCGTGGCGGTGTCCGGGTTCACCACGGTCGCCAGCGCCCAGCACGCCATGCCTCCGGCGGTCGTGCAGGTCATGACCATTTCCCGGGAAGCCGTGCCGCTGACCCGCGACCTGCCCGGTCGCATCGCGGCCGTCCGCACCGCCGAAGTGCGGCCCCGCGTCAGCGGCATCCTGCAGGAGCGCGTGTTCCGGCAGGGGTCGATCGTGAAGGAAGGGGACGTGCTGTATCGCATTGACCCGACCCTGTTCCGCGTCGCCGTCGCCAGCGCCAAAGCCAATCTGGAGCGCGCGAAGGCCGCCCGGGTGCTGGCGCAGCAGAAAGCCGATCGCCAGAAGGAACTGCAGCGGCGTAACGTCAGTTCGGCCCAGGAATACGACGTGGCCGTCGCCACCCTGGCCCAGGCGGAGGCTGACGTGGCGGCCGCCCAGGCCGGGCTGGAGCAGGCTACGGTCAATCTGGACTACACCGAGGTTCGGGCCCCGATCACCGGCCGCATTGGCCGCGCCCTGGTGACGGAAGGCGCGCTGGTCACGACCGGGGAGGTGCGGCCGCTGGCGGTGATCCAGCAGCTTGATCCGGTTTATGCCGACTTCACCCAGTCGTCGACCGAGGTGCGGCGGCTGCGTCAGGATCTGGCGGCGGGCAATATCGCCAAGGTCGCGCCGGACGCCGCCGCCGTTCAGCTGCTGTTCGATGACGGCGAGAGCTACGCCTACAAGGGCAAGCTGCTGTTCTCGGAAGCGTCCGTGGACGCGACCACTGGCCAGATCACCCTGCGCGCGGAATTTCCGAATCCCAAAAACGAATTGCTGCCAGGCCTGTACGTGCGCGTGCGTATTGAACAGGGCCGGGTTGACGAGGCCATCGCCATTCCCCAGCAGGCGGTGATGCGCGACGCCAGCGGCGCCGCCCAGGTCTACGTGATTGGCGAGGGCGACGTCGCCCAGACCCGCCAGATCGAGCTGGGTCAGGTGACGGGCGATCGCTGGCTGGTGCGCGGCGGCCTGCAGCCGGGCGACCGGATCATCGTCGAAGGATTCCAGAAGATCATCCCCGGCGGCAAGGTGGTTCCCAAGCCATGGGGCGGTCCGGTCGGCGCCAAATCAGCCGCTGCGGAGCAGCCGTCATCCCCGCCCAGGCCCGATCAGGCTCCCAAGCCTGACGCCGGCAAGAAGAACTGAGGACCGGAGATGGCGCAATTTTTCATCATACGGCCCATCTTCGCGTGGGTCGTGGCGTTTTTCATCGCCATCGCCGGCCTGATCGCGTTGCCGTTCCTGCCGATCGCCCAGTATCCGCGGGTGGCTCCGCCCCAGCTGACGATCTCCACGATGTATCCGGGCGCCTCGCCGTCCGAGATCTATCAGGGCGTGACGAAGCAGATTGAGGATGAGCTGAATGGCGTGAAGAATCTGGCCTATTTCGAGTCCACCTCGGACGCGACCGGCCAGGTTGAAATCACCGCCACCTTCCGGACTGGCGCGAACATCGACATCGCGTCGGTTAACGCCCAGAACGCCATCCGCCGCGTGCAGCCGCGGTTGCCCGCGACGGTCGTGCAGCAGGGCATCACCACGGAAGAGAGCGGCGCCGGCTTCCTGATGATCATCTCACTGACCTCGACGGACGGGTCAATGGATGACGTCGGCCTTGGCGACTATCTCAACCGCAACGTGCTCGGCGAAATCCGTCGTATCCAGGGCGTGGGCCGGGCCCAGCTGTTCGCCGCGCCGCGCTCCATGCGCATCTGGATCGACCCGGACAAGATGCTGGGTCTGAACATATCGACCGATGACATCGCCAACGCCATCCGGGCCCAGAACGCCCAGGTGGCCGCCGGCAAGATCGGCGCCGATCCCAACCCCATCAACCAGCAGATCACCGCGACCGTGCTGGTGAAGGGCCAGCTCAGCTCGCCTGATGAATTCGGCAATATCGTGCTGCGCGCCAACCCGGACGGCTCAACCGTGCGGATGCGCGACGTCGCGCGCGTCGAGGTGGGCAGCGAGAGCTACAATTTCGCCACCCGTCTCAATGGCAAGCCGAGCGCCGCCATCGCCGTCCAGCTCTCCGAGAGCGGCAACGCCGTGGCGACCTCCAACGCCATCGAGGCGAAGATGAAGGAGCTGTCGCGCTTCTTCCCCAAGGGCATTGAGTATTCGATCCCCTACAACACCAGCCCGTTCGTCGAAGCGTCCATCGAAAAGGTGGTGCACACCCTGCTGGAAGCGGTGGCCCTCGTCTTTCTCGTGATGTTCCTGTTCCTCCAGAATTTCCGCTACACGGTGATTCCGGCGCTCGTGGTGCCGGTGGCGCTGCTGGGCACGCTGGCGGTGATGCTGGGGTCGGGATTCTCCATCAACGTGCTCACCATGTTCGCCATGGTGCTCGCCATCGGCATCCTCGTCGATGACGCCATCGTGGTGGTCGAGAACGTCGAGCGCATCATGGCGGAGGAGGGGCTGTCGCCGCTGAAGGCGACGCAGAAGGCCATGAGCCAGATCTCCGGCGCCATCGTCGGCATTACCCTGGTGCTGGCCGCCGTGTTCATTCCCATGGCGTTCTTCCCGGGCGCGACGGGCGTGATCTACCGCCAGTTCAGCCTGACGATGGTGGTGTCGATCCTGTTCTCGGCCTTCCTCGCCCTGTCGCTGACGCCGGCCCTGTGCGCCACCTTCCTCAAGCCGGTGCACGGCCATGGCGAGGAGAAGCGCGGCTTCTTCGGCGCCTTCAACCGCTTCTTCGACCGCACCACCCGCCGTTACGCCGGCATGGTCACCGGCGCCACCTCGCGGGCGGGACGGCTGATGATCATCTTCCTCGCGCTGCTCGTCGGCACGGGCTGGCTGTTCATGCGCCTGCCAACCTCGTTCATTCCGAACGAGGACCAGGGCTATATCATCGTCGACATCCAGACCCCGCCGGAAGCCAGCTCCAACCGCACGTTGCAGGCCATCGAGCAGATCGAGCAGATCGCCCGGACAGAGACCGCAGTGGCCAACATGGTGGCGGTGCGTGGTTTCAGCTTCTCGGGCGCCGGCCAGAACGCCGCCATCATGTTCATCACCCTGAAGGACTGGGGCGAGCGTGGCCCGGGCAACGCCGCCCAGGACATCGCCAACCGCATGAACATGAAGATGTTCGGGATCAGCGACGTCATGTCGTTCGCCCTGTCGCCGCCGCCCATCCAGGGCTTCGGCAATTCGGCCGGCTTCACCTTCCGCCTCCAGGATCGCGGCGGACTGGGCCAGACGGCGCTCGCCGCCGCGACGCAGAAGCTGATGGCGGAGGCGCGTCAGAGCCCGATCCTCACCGGCCTGCGCACCGAGGGCCTGCCGGACGCGGCCCAGCTCATGGTCATCATCGACCGTGAGAAGGCCAATACCTTCGGCGTGAGCTTCGCCGACATCAACGCCACCATCACGGCCAACCTGGGCTCGTCGTACATCAACGACTTTCCCAACAACGGCCGCATGCAACGCGTGATCATCCAGTCGGACGCGGCCAATCGCCTGCAGGGCGAGGACCTGCTGAACCTGAACGTGCGCAACGCCAGCGGCGGCATGGTGCCGATTTCGTCCTTCGCCAAGCTGCAATGGATCAAGGGGCCGCAGCAGATCATCGGCTACAATGGCTACCCCTCGGTGCGCATTTCCGGCGCGCCGGCGCCTGGGTATTCGTCGGGCGCGGCGATCGCCGAGATGGAGCGCATCGCCGCGACGATGCCGCAGGGCATCGGTTACGAGTGGACCGGCCAGACGCTTGAGGAAATCGCTTCGGGCTCGCAGGCGCCGATCCTGTTCGCCATGAGCATCCTGTTCGTGTTCCTGCTGCTGGCGGCCCTGTACGAGAGCTGGTCGATCCCGCTGTCGGTGATGCTGGTGGTGCCGCTGGGCGTGATCGGCTGTATTCTCGCGGTGATGCTGCGCGGGCTGCCGAACGACCTCTACTTCAAGGTGGGTCTGCTGGCGATCATCGGCCTGTCGGCCAAGAACGCCATCCTCATCATCGAGTTCGCCAAGGATCTTTATGCCGACGGCATGAGCCTGCGCGACGCGGCGATCGAGGCGTGCCGGCTGCGCTTCCGGCCCATTCTCATGACCTCGCTGGCGTTCACGCTGGGCGTGGTGCCGCTGGCCATCGCCACCGGCCCCAGCGCCGCGAGCCAGAACGCCATCGGCACCGGCGTGGTGGGCGGCATGATCTCGGCCACCATCCTGGCGGTGATCTTCGTGCCGGCGTTCTTCGTCTTCGTGCTGACGCTGTTCCGCACGAAACCGCCGGTGTTGCACGGGGAATCACCGGTGCATGCGCCGCACCCCGCCACGGGCGCGCCGGAGGCGCCAAAGCCGTCGGCGTAACGCATTTCAGGGCGCGGAGGCCGCGCCCTGCTTCCAGAAGCGTCTGGATCCCGAAAACAAAAACTCCCGGCCGTGAGGCCGGGGGTTTTTTGCTGTGGAGCGGACGGCGTGTCCCTGGAGGATGTCCCGGATCAGAAAACTCCGGCCCAGCTGGGTCCTGGCGGGCTGGGGTTTCGGGGTTCTGGGGCTCCCGCTTCAGGCGGCGAGCCGTTCGAGGCTGATCACACGGCCGAGCCGCGAAATGCCTTCGGCGATGGTGGCGGGATCAGCGCAGGAGAAGCTGACGCGCAGGGTGTTGGCGCCGCCGCCATCGGCGTGAAACGCCTGGCCCGGAACGAAGGCCACCTTCTCGGTTTCGATGGCGCGGGCCAGCAAAGCCGCTCCGTTCATGCCGGCGGGCAGGGTGATCCAGATGAACATGCCGCCTTCCGGGTGGGTCCAGCGCACGCCTTCCGGCATGTGCCTGGCGAGGGCGTCGAGCATGGCGTCGCGGCGCTCGCGGTAGACGGCGCGGATTTTCGCCACCTGGGCGTCAAAAATTCCGCCCGCCACATGGGCGATCGCCATCTGGTTGATGGTGGAGGAATGCAGGTCCGCCGCCTGTTTCATCAGCACCAGTTTGCGGATGATTGGCGCCGCCGCGACGATGAAGCCAACGCGCAGGCCAGGCGCCAGCGTCTTGGAGAAGCTGCCGCAATAGATCGTTCGCGACGCGTCGATGTCGCCGCAACGGGCGATGTCCAGGGCCATGATGGGCGGGATCGCCTCACCCTCGTAACGCAGGGACTGGTAGGCGGCGTCCTCGATCACCGGAATGTCCAGTTCCGCCGCCAGATCGAGCAGCTTTTCGCGGCCGGCGCGGTCAAGGGTTTCGCCGGTCGGGTTGGCGAAATCCGCCGACAGGTAGGCGAATTTGACGCGGCCGCCGGCCTGCGCCGCGGTCGCGCGGTAAGCGTCCGGCGTGCGGTTGCCGCCCAGGTTCAGCTCATCATAGGTCGGCTCATAGGCGTTGAACGCCTGCAAGGCGCCCAGATAGGTCGGCCGGGTGACCAGCGCCGTGTCTTTCGGCGACAGAAACAGCTTGCCCAGATAGTCCAGACCCTGCTGCGAACCGGAGACGATGAAAACATTGTCGATGGTGCAGGGAATGGCGAGTTTGGCCAGTTGCCCCACCAGCCATTCGCGCAGGGGCGCGTAACCCTCGCTTACCGAATATTGCAGGCCGGCGGCGGCGTCGGGGCCGGAGAGCACCTCGGCGTAAGCCTGGGCGAAGGCGTCTTTCGGGAACAGCGCCGGATCCGGTATGCCGCCGGCGAACGAAATAATATCCGGCCGCTCAAGGAGCTTCAGCAACTCGCGAATTTCGGACGCCTTCATGCGCGACGCGCGCGTGGCGAAAACCTGCTCCCAGCTCAACATCGGGACAAACCTCGGCTCGTTGGTTGCCGTACCAATCACAGCCTTCCCAGATGTGTCAATAATACTGACGTAATGGCAGCGCCGTCTCCGGCGCAGGGCAGGACGGGATGGGGATGCGCCATCACGCGCCGCCGCCGCGTCTGTGGACAATCATGCAACATTGTTGCTTAACCGGTTGACGACGCCCCGATCAATTTATGTAATAACATTGCATAAAGAGGTCGCCATGTCGTTGCATATTTCGTTTCCCGCCGCCGCCGTTGCGGCGTCATCTCACGCCGCGCCTGTCACTGGCCGCAGGATCGCGGCGCCAACCGCAGCGGGTTGTGGCGGCGGCCTCAGCCGTCTGCGCGCCGGGAAACTGGCCGGCGCCGCCGTGGTTGCCCTGGCCGTCGCCGGTCACGCCAGCGTGGCGGCGGGCGAAGAGGGCGCGGGAAGCGGTAACGCCCAGGTCATCGATCTGCCAACCATCGACGTCACCGCCGATACGCCCGTGGCGGTTCGCCAGACGGCGGGCGCCGGTCAGGAGGCCGTCCCTGGCATGCTGATCGTGCCGCTCCGCTCCTTCGCGCCGGTGTCAGTGGTTTCGCGCAGCGACATCGAGCGCAACCAGCCGCAGAGTCTTGGCGAGGCGGTGGCCGACATTCCCGGTGTCAGCGCCACCACCTTCGCGCCAGGCGCCAGCCGGCCTGTCATTCGCGGCCTCGACAATTTTCGCGTCAGCATCCAGGAAAATGGCGTGGGCGCCTCGGGGGTTTCCGCCCTGGGCGAGGACCACGCCGCGCCGGTCAATCCGCTGAACGCAGAGCGCATTGAAGTGATCCGTGGGCCCGCCACCCTGCGATTTGGCTCCCAGGCTATCGGCGGCGTCGTCAGCCTCGATAACAACCGTATTCCGGACAAGGTGGTCAACGGCGTCAACGCCCGCGTCATGAACGGCGTCAGTTCGTCCAATCGCGGTTATTCGTCGGCGGGCGAGGTCAACGCCGGCGCCGGCAATGTGGCGGTGCATGCGGACTTCTTCCGGCAAAAATCGGGCGATTATTCCACGCCGGACGGACGCCAGGCCAACTCGGGCGTCAATTCAGGCGGCGCCGCCCTCGGCGCTTCGATGGTCACCGATAGCGGTTTCATCGGCCTTGCCTATTCGCATCTCAGCAGCAACTACCAGATTCCAGGCGGCGAATCCGCCGAATTGCGCAGTCGCATCGACATGGTCGAGGACAGGATCGTGCTCAAGGGCGAGCACCGGCCGGGCAGCGCCTGGATCGACGCCATCCGCTTCTGGGCCGGCGCCTCGAACTATCGCCATCGCGAATACGGCCTGGCGCACGGGGAGCATGATCACGACCACGGGGATCACGACCAGGATCACGACGTGCACGGCCATGAGGACCACGACCACGACCACGACCATGGCGGCGCCACGGCGACGGCCGGCGAGACGCTGCACTCCACCTTCTACAACCGCCAGCAGGAGGCGCGCGTCGAAGTGCAGCACACGCCGTGGTCCTCGGCGTTGGGAACGTGGAGCGGCGCTTTCGGCGTGCATGGCGCGCGCCAGAAGCTGAACGCCACGGGGGAGGGCGGCGGCATGATCTCGCCGGCGGAAACCCGCTCCATCGCCGCTTACCTGTTCGAGGAGCTGAAAATCAACGACAGCTGGCGTCTGCAGGTCGCCGGACGCATGGGCTATGTGAATGTCGACGGATCGGCGGCGCAGTTCCCGGCCGATTACCTGCCGGACGGCGTCGAGCCCGCCCTGTCGCCGCGATCACGCGATTTCGCGCCGAAAAGCGTCAGCGCCGGCGTGCAATACACCCTGCCGTGGCACAACATTGTCGCCACGCTGAACGCGCAATACGTTGAGCGCGCGCCAACGGCCGCCGAGCTGTTCTCCCGCGGCGCGCACCATGCCTCGGGCACGTTCGAGATCGGCGATCCCAACCTGAAGATCGAGCGGGCGCGCACCATTGAGTTCAGCCTCAAGAAGGCGGACGGGCCGGTGCGTTTCGAGGGCAGTGTCTATCACACCAAATATTCCGGCTTCATTTACAAGCGCCTGACCGGGGTGGACTGCGGTCATACCTTTGCGTCATGCGGTCATGACGATGAACTGCGCCAGATCGTCTATTCGCAACAGGGCGCCACGTTTACTGGCGCGGAGTTCATTGGCCAGTTCGATCTGGCGAAGCTCGGCGATGGGGCGGTTGGCGTCGAGGGACGCTATGATTATGTGCGCGCCAAGTTTGACGATGGAACCTGGGTCCCGCGCCTGCCGCAGCAGCGGCTTGGCGGCGGCGTCTATTTTCGCAGCGACGCCCTGTTCGCCCGGGTGTTGCTGACCCACGCCTTCGCCCGGAATGACGTGGCGGAATATGAAACCCGCACGCCAGGCTACAACAACCTGAAAGCCGAGCTGAACTACCGCGTGAAGCTGCCCGCCAACGCCGTCGGCGCGAAAGAGGCGGTGTTCGGCGTCGTCGGCGACAATCTGCTCAACGACCGCATGCGCAACAGCGTCTCGTTCAAGAAAGACGAGGTGCTGCTGCCGGGGCGGACCGTTCGGGCCCACGTGACCGTGTCGTTCTGACGGCGCCCTTCTGACGGGCGGTTGCCCGCCCGCCCTGCATGACGGAAAGGGTATCCGGCCGCCGGATATCGCCTATCGCGGCGTGGCCGACGCCGCCAGCTTGAGGAAGCGGTCGCGATATTTCGCCAGGTCAGCCTCGCGGGTGACGAGGATCGAACGGATAAACCCGTCCTTGTTGAAGCTCACGACCTGGATGATCGACACCGCCTCCCCGGAGCTGGCGTCCTTGCCGGTTCCCGAGATGACGATGCGGCCATCGGCTTCTGCCTTCTCGTCCTTCACCGTGATGTTGTTGACGCCGGCCACCGAGCTGAAGGCTGCCCTGGCGAGCGGTTTGCGCTGCGCCTCCGGCGGCGAACCGGCCATGCTGCCGGCGACGATCACCAGCGGCTGCGCTGCATTCTTCACCGTGTTTTCCGGGCCATCAGTCAGCAGCAGGGCCGAGCCGGCCAGCGTATTGACCAGACGGAAGCCGGCCTTGTCATTCACCGTGAAGGGCAGCGCTTCCATCTGTTGCTCCGCCGACAGCCTGGCGCGTGTCTTCAGTCCCAGCAGCGCCTTCTCCATGTCGGCGTCGCTGAGCTTGCTGGCGGCGGTTTCCGGCGATTGCGCCGTGATGAGCACGGTCGCGTCCTTGCCCTGCGCCACAAGGATCCATTTGCGGAACACGCCAGCGGGAATGGTCTGCTTGCCGACCAGCAGGATGGCGGCCTCGCCGCCAGGCAGCTTCACCTCGCGCGGCGGGCCGGACAGTTCGACCCCCTGGCGCTTCAGCGTCTCCGCCGTCATGCCGGCCTTGAGCTGGGGCCAGGCTTCCGCCGGCATGTCGACGAAAAGAATGGACGAGCCCGTGGCCGCGTCCTCGAAGCCCGCGAATTTTTTGGAAGCGGTCATGCCGGCTGGTGGAACGAGGCCGGCGCCCGCGGCGCCCGGATAGACCACGTCGGCGGCCATCACGGCGGTCGACAACACCAGGCCAGCCAGCGCCGGCAGAATGACTTTCTTGAGCAGCTTCACATGTATCCCCTGTGTTCGCGCCAGCCCGGACGCTTCCGGGAAAGGCGGCGGACCATGGCGGCGGGCCTTGCCGACGGGTCGTGCCTGCAGGCCTTGTCTGCGGGTCCTGGCCCCCCTTTTCCCGCAATAGGCCGAAGCGGCCGCAAGGCCCACTCACGATCACGCTGGCGGCGCCGGTTCAGGCGCCCGCCCGCCATGCCCGGCGGTCATGGCCACCATGTGACGGCCGCCGTTGCCGGAAAACCGTCCACAGGTTAAGTACGGGGCTAACAGTTAGCATGCTAATAATTAGGCTAACATGGATAAGCTCTCTCCCGCCCCCAATGGTCCCCGTCAGCGCGCCGCGTTCATGGAAGCGCTGTCTCTCGCCCAGCGACGCATCCGCACGCTGTTCGACGCACGCGTTCGCCTTGAGGGGATGACCCTGGCGCGGGCCCGCGTGCTGATGACCCTGGATGACAGGGCCGGCCTGAACCAGCGTGAGCTGGCGGACATTCTGGGCATCGAGGGGGCAACCCTGGCCCGGATACTCGACGGGCTGGAGAAGGGCGGCTGGCTGATCCGCCAGGTGTCGCCATCCGATCGCCGCGTGCGGGAGCTGGCGCTGACCGACGCGGGGCGGCGGGCGGCGGCGCGCATGCGGGACATCGCCGGGGCCACCCGGGCCGAGGTGCTGGGCGGCGTGTCCGCCGCTGATCTGGAGGCCGCCACCCGGGTCCTGCACGCTGTCGCCGTGATTTCCTCCAGCGTGCATACGGCGGAAAAAACCGGCGAGGACGGCGACCGCAATGAGTGACGCCGCTGCTTCCGGAACCGGCTCGGGACCACGCCTCGCCGCGCCAGCCTCCTGGATGGCGGCGCCGCGCGTCCGCCCCTGGGCTTGCGCCGTCACCGCCCTGTTGCTGGCGCTGGCCCAGGGCATGGGCCAGAACTTCTTCACCGCCAACCTGCAACAGGTGCAGGGGCAACTGGGCGCCACGCCGACGGAAGGCGCCTGGCTGACGGCGCTCTACATCGCGCCTTACGCCAGCCTGTCGCTGATGCTGCGCAAGTTGCGGGCGCAGTTCGGGCTGCGCAGTTTCGCCGAATGCGCCATTCTCGTTTTTGTGCTGGTTACGTTGCTGCACCTGGTCGTCGATGACCTGCCCACCGCCATGCTGGTGCAATTCGCCAGCGGCGTCGCGGCGGCGCCCCTGTCGGCGCTGAACTTTCTTTACATGGTGGAAGCGGCCCCGGCGGACAAACGCCTCTCCATGGGGCTGTCGGTCGCCCTGACGTTCCAGTCCATCGGCGCGCCGCTGGCGCGGTTGCTGTCGCCGCCGCTGTTTGATGTGGGCGGCTGGCATGGCCTGTACCTGATGACGGCCGCCACCGCCCTGGCCGCCTGCGCCATGGTGCTGCTGACGCCGCTGACTCCGGTTCCGCGCGAAAAGGCCATCCACTGGCTGGACGTCGCCAGCTACCTGCTGATCGCCGTCGGCTTTGGCCTGATCGCCCTGACGCTGGGCGTCGGTCGCTACTACTGGTGGACCGACGCGCCGTTTCTTGGCGTGATGATCGCCGCCGCCTTTCTGTGTTGCGCCGGCGCCGCCGTCATAGAGCTGAACCGCAGCGCGCCGTTTCTCGACTTCCGCTGGATCGCCAGCCCCGGCGTGCTGCATTTCGCCGGGGTCATGCTGGTGTTCCGCATGATCACGTCGGAGCAGTCGTCGGGTGTCCTCGCCCTGTTCCAGAACCTTGGCCTGCTCAACGAGCAGATGCGGACCATGTGGCTGATCGTGCTGGTCGCCACCGCCGCTGGCGGTCTGAGCTGTGTGTTCCTGCTGCGCCGGCCGCATCTGGCGCCGTTGCTGCACCTCGCGGCGCTGCTGCTGTTCGGCGCCGGTTCGTGGATGGACGCCGGCGTGACCGTGCTGACCCGCCCGGAGCAGATGTATCTGAGCCAGGCGATGATTGGCTTTGGCATGGGGTTGTTCATGCCGCCGGCCATGGCCATCGGCCTGCAGGCAGCCCTGGCGAAGGGTCCACAGAACCTGTTCACCTTCATCATGGTGTTCCTCTCGACCCAGAGCCTCGGCGGGGCGCTGGGATCGGCGGTGACGGGCACGTGGGTCGCCATTCGCACCCGCGTCCACCTCGACGCCATGTATGCCCACCTCACCATGGCCAATCCGCTGGTGAGCGCGCGGGTGGAGCAGCTTGCCGCGTCGGCGCATGGCGCGTCCGGCGCCGGATACAGCCTGCTGGCGCAAAAAGCCCAGCAACAGGCCATGACGCTGGCCTACGCCGACGTTTTTCGCGGGTTTGGCGCCCTGGCCATCGGCGCCGCCCTCATTCTCCTGATCCACCTCACAATTCTTCTGGCGCTGCAGGCGCGCGCGAAGCGGCGCGCCAGCGCCGCGGACGGAACCGCATCATGATGAGCGCCCTCAAAACCCATCTGGCTTCCTGGATTGCCGTCGCCATCGGCGTGAGCGGCGCCGTGCTGGCGCTGTACGCCTGGGGGCTGCCGCCGTTCCACAGCCCCGTTGAAACCACAGACAACGCCTATGTGCGCGGCAAGGTGGCGATGCTGTCGCCGCGCATTTCCGGCTATGTCACCGCCGTGCTGGTGCAGGATTTCCAGCGGGTGAAAGCGGGGCAGGAGCTGGCGCGCATCGACCCGGACATCTATCGCCGCCGGCTGGAGCAGGCGCAGGCCAACGCCGCCGTGCAGCAGTCGGCGCTTGACGCCTGGAAGCAGAAAATGGCCACGGCCGAGGCCCGCGTGCGCGCCGCCGCCGCCCAGATCGCCAGCGGTGAGGCCGGTCTCAAGGCGGCGGAGGCCCGGTGGGAGCGGATCAACGCCCTTGCCCAACGCGGCGTCGCCTCGCAGAAGGAGCGGGACGACGCCCGCGCCGCCTTCGACCAGTCCGCCGCCGCCGTCCGCCAGGGCGAGGCGGCCCTGGACGTGGCCCGGCAGGATGCGGAAACCACCCGCATCAGCCGGCAGTCGCTGGAGGCCGCCGTCGCGGGCGCCGAAGCCGCCGTGCAACTGGCGCGCCTTGATCTGGACAGCACGCGCATCATCGCCCCCGCCGACGGCCGGGTGGGCGAGGTGGGCGCCCGTGTCGGCCAGTATGTGGCCGCCGGCACGCAACTGATGGGGCTGGCCCCCGACCAGGTCTGGGTGGTGGCGAATTTCAAGGAAACCCAGGTGCGCCACATGCACGTCGGCCAGCTGGCCAGCTTCACGGTTGACGCTCTGGGCGGACAGCGCTTCCAGGGGCGCATCGACAATTTCTCGCCCGCCACCGCCTCCGAGTTCAGCGTGCTGAAAACCGATAACGCCACCGGCAATTTCACCAAGATCGTCCAGCGCGTGCCGGTGCGGATTCTCATCGATCCGGATCAGCCGCAGCTTGAGCGCCTCGCTTCCGGCCTTTCGGTGGTGGCGAGCGTCGACACCTCGGCGGCGGGGACGCAGGCGCGGGTGGCGGGCGCGGCGCCGTAGGGGCGCGCCGGGGATGTTGCCGACGTTCAGCCGGTGGGGAAACCCTAAAAAAACCGGTCAGGTCTTGCCTGGCCGGTTTTTTCATGTCTGCTTGCGTCAACGCCTTTACATGCCGTTACGTCCCAGGAGGAGCCGTCCATGTCCGCACCCGCCGGAGCCGCGCCGTTCGCCGGCCAGTTTGGTTTCGCCATTCCGCAGGAATTCACCGATCTTGCTGACCGGATCGGCGCCTTCGTGCGCGAAAAGGTCATTCCGTACGAAAATGATCCGCGCTGGGGCTCGCATGGGCCGTCAGATGAGATGCGGCGCGAGCTGGTGGCGCTGGCCAAGGCGGCGGGGGTGTTCGGTCCGCATTCCCCGGTCGAGTTTGGCGGTCTTGGCCTCGGCCATGTCGGCCGCGCCATCACCTTCATCTCCGCTGGCTATTCGATGCTCGGCCCGGTCGCCCTGCATTGCGCCGCCCCCGATGAAGGCAACATCCATCTGCTGGAGCTGGTCGCCAATGCGGAGCAGCGCGAGCGTTACCTGAAGCCGCTGGCCAGCGGCGTCGCCCGCTCCTGCTTCTGCATGACCGAGCCTGCCCCGGGCGCCGGCTCCGATCCGCGCCAGCTCGCTGCTGTCGCGAAGCGCGACGGCGACGATTTCCTCATCAGCGGCCTGAAGTGGCTGATCACCGGCGCCGAAGGCGCCGAGTTCGCCATCATCATGGCCAAGATCGAGGGCGGTGAGGGCGATGGTCGTCCCACCATGTTCCTCAGCCCGATGAATGCGCCTGGCATTATCATCGAGCGCGCCCTCGACTCGCTGGATTGCAGCTTCGCCGGCGGCCACGCCGTGGTGCGCTTCGACAATCTGCGCGTGCCGTCCAGCGCCATCCTCGGCGAGGCGGGCCAGGGCCTGCGCTACGCCCAGGTGCGCCTCGCCCCGGCGCGTCTCACCCACTGCATGCGCTGGCTGGGCTCGGCCATGCGCGCCCACGACATCGCCGCCGACTACGCCCGCAAGCGCACTGCTTTCGGCAAGCCGCTGGCGGAGCACGAGGGCGTGTCGTTCATGCTGGCTGACAATCTCATGGACATCCATGTGGCGCGCCTCACCATCCTGCACACCGCGTGGATGCTCGACCAGGGCGCCCAGGGCGGCAATGAAAGCTCGATGGCCAAGGTGATCTGCTCGGAGGCCATTTATCGCGTGGCGGATCGCTCCATGCAGATCCTCGGCGGCCTCGGCGTCACCCGCGACACCATGGTGGAGCGCATTTTCCGCGACGTGCGTTCGTTCCGCATCTACGACGGCCCGTCCGAGGTGCATCGCTGGGCCCTGGGCAAGCGCATCGCCGCCGGCGAGCTGGCGCCCTGAGGTGAGGAAAGGGGCGCCGCGACGGCGGCGCCTGCGCAACAGGCGACAAGCGGGCTGCCCTGCGCCGGCGGCAGAGCCCGGCGCCTGACGCCTGCGCCCCGCGGCCTTGCGATTTGGCTGCGGGACGTTTCAAATGCCGGCGCAACATGACAGGCCCCGAACAGGGCAGGCCCGTTCACGCTGAACCGGGCTTCGCCCTGTCCCCACGATGGGCGCGTCTTGCCGACGGGGCGCCGTTCGCCTCACGGGAAACGCGTCAGGGGCATGCAGGAGGAAACACCCAGATGAGCAATGTTGAAGCAAAGAGCGAGATTTCCGGCCGCGTGTTCCAGATCGCCGCCGAACCCGGCCAGCGGGTTGAAGAAGGCGACGCGGTTGTCATTCTCGAAGCCATGAAGATGGAAATCGCCGTGGAGGCGCCGAAGGCCGGCGTGGTGAAGGAAATCCGCGTCGCTGTCGAGCAACCCGTCGAAGAAGGCGACGTCATCGCCATCATCGAAACCGCCTGATCCAGCCCCGCTTGCCAGGACACCCCAGCATGACCGGATCCGACTCCAGCGCCCCCGCCGGGGCTGGCCCCATCGTCGTCGCCTCCCAGTTGGGCAGCGCCTTCGCCCACATCCTGGGCGCGGCGGGCCTCGACGTGCGCGTGCATGACCAGCACACGCCGCCCTGGATGGTCGATCCGGACGTGAATGTCGTGGTCACCCAGCCGAAATGCTGGGTGGGCGCGCCGGCGGAGCAACCGGCCGGCTGGCCTGGCGCCGTGCGTTTCATCCAGCTCGGATCGGCCGGCATCGACGGCTATCCGGCCTGGATGTTCAATGGTCCGGTGGTGGCTACCAGCCGGGGCGTCGCCGCGCCGCCGATCAGTGAATATGTGCTAACGGCGATGCTGACGGTTGCCAAGGAGTTTGACCGCCTCGCCGTCACTGGCCCGGAGCAGTGGAAGGCCCGCCGCCTCGGCGGCCTCTATGGCGCGCGCCTTGGCCTTGTCGGCTACGGCGCCATTGGCGAGGCGGTGGCGGCCCGCGCCCGCGCCTTCGGCATGAAGGTGAGCGCCCTGCGGCGGCGCGGCGGCGTCGCCATGGACGGGGTGGAGCCGGCGGGCTCCGTCGCGGAACTGGCGGCGACCTGCGACCATCTGGTGCTGGCGCTGCCGCTGACGCCCGAAAGTCGCGGCATTGTCAACCGCGCGGCGCTGATGGGCGCGAAGCCGGGCCTGCACCTGATCAATATCTCGCGCGGCGGCCTTGTGGACCAGGAGGCGCTGCTGGAGGCGCTCGATCACGGCCCTGTCGGCTTCGCCACGCTCGACGTGACCGAGCCGGAGCCGCTTCCCGCCGGGCACATCTTCTACAGCCACCCGAAAATTCGCCTGACGCCGCATATTTCCTGGGCCGATTCCGACACGCAGGTCCGGCTTGGCGAAAAGGCGGCGGCCAATATCCGCGCCTTCGCGGCGGGCCGCCAGCCGCAGGACGTGGTGGTGGCCGGCGCCGCCTATTAGGGCAAATCGGCTGGCGCGGATATCGTCCGGCCGCAGGCGGTGGGCGTTGCGGTAATGTGAAAATGAGGGCGCGCGCCCGGATCGTGGGGGAAACACATGAGCTATCGTCTCATCGGGGCTGAACTGTCGCCCTATTCGGTGAAGGTGCGTTCGTATCTGCGTTACAAGCAGTTGCCGCACCAGTGGATCAATCGCGGGCCGGCGAGCCAGGACGAATTCCAGAAATACGCCAAACTGCCGCTCATTCCGCTGCTGATCACGCCGGAAGGGCAGGGCCTGCAGGATTCCACGCCCATCATCGAGGCGCTGGAGGCGGAGCATCCGCAGCCGTCGATCCACCCGGACGATCCGGTCGCCGCCTTCGTGTCGGCGCTGGTGGAGGAATATGGCGACGAATGGGGCAACAAGCCCATGTTCCACTACCGCTGGCGCCGTGACGTTGACGCGCAGTCAGGCGCGGAGCGCATCGTTTCCGGCTCCATGCCGGACCTTGCCGGCGCGGCGAAGGACAAGGCGGTCGCCGGGGTCAAGGAGCGCATGGTGTCGCGCCTGTCGTTCGTCGGCTCGTCGGACGCCACCGCGCCGTTGATCGAGGCCAGCCTGGCCCGCGTGCTGGCCATTCTTGAGCGCCACCTCGCCAGCCGGCCCTATCTGTTTGGCGGCCGGCCGGCGTTTGGCGATTTCGGCCTGTTCGCCCAGCTTTATGAATGCTCCACCGATCCGACGCCAGGCGCCATCATACGCGACGCCGCGCCGAACACCCTGGCCTGGATCGCGCGCATGCTTGATCCCAGGGCCGAAGGGGCCTTTGAAAGCTGGGACAGCCTGAAGGCGACGCTGACGCCGCTGTTACGCGATGAAATCGCCGCCGTGTTCCTGCCGTGGACGCGGGCCAACGCCGCCGCGATCGCCGCCGGCGAAGCCACCTTCTCCGTGCAGCTGCCCGATGGGCCGTTTTCGCAGGAAACCCAGAAATATCACGCCCGGTCGCTGGCGGCGCTTGGCAAGAAATATGCGGAAGCCGCGCGCAATCCGGCCGTGCCGGCGGCGTTGGCGGAAGCCGGCGTGCGCCTCGACGGCTGACGGCTCGCGGGCTGGGGGAAGGCGCCGTGGGCGCGCTGACGACCGGGCCCAGGCAAGGTCGCCGCATCCGCCGGACAGGATCTGGCCGTGGCGCCCATCGGCTCCAGCGCGGCTCCGTTGGCACGGACCGCCTGGCGTTCATGCCGTTCAGCCAGCCGGCGCGTCCGGTCGCGTGGGCGACAGATTTTCCAGCTATTGATCAAGGCCTGCGCGGAAGCCCGAAGGTTGTTCGGTTGCGTCCGATAGCCCTTTTCCAGGATATTGCCAGTCAAAAAGCCCGCGTATAACCTGTGAGATACGTGGGGGCTGGTGTTCCTTGCCAATCCCGCGCAACCGGCGGCAAATCCATTCAGGCTGAGCAGGAATTTTGCCATATATCTCTGATTTCACGCGGTTTCCTGATGCAAGGCGGCGACCACTTCGCCGGGAAGCGCGATAGGGTGTCCGGCAGGGCGTATGGCGCAGGTGGTTGAACAGCTCACGGCGCCAGGCGCCGGCGATGACGCCAGTTTTGATGTTCTGGTCGTTGGCGGCGGCGTCAACGGTTGCGGCGTCGCCCGGGATGCGGCCGGGCGCGGTCTGCGAGTCGCGCTTGTCGAGCAGGATGATCTGGCCTCCTGGACCTCGTCCGCCAGCACCAAGCTGATCCACGGCGGTCTGCGCTATCTTGAATATTATGAATTCCGTCTCGTGCGGGAGGCGTTGCAGGAGCGTGAGCGGCTGCTGGCGATCGCGCCGCACATCATCCAGCCGCTGCGCTTCGTGCTGCCGCATGAACCGGGATTGCGGCCCGCATGGCTGATCCGCGCCGGCCTGTTCATCTACGATCATCTGGGCGGGCGCAGCAGCCTGCCGCGCGCGCGCGGCGTGCGCCTGCGGGAGAGCCCGGACGGCGCGCCGTTGCAGGCGCGGTTCGACAGGGGCTTCACCTATTACGATGGCGCGGTTGACGACAGCCGGCTGGTGATCCTCAACGCCATCGACGCGGCGGAGCGCGGCGCCCGCATCTGGACTGGCGTTCGCCTGACGGCTGCGACCCGGCGCGGCGACGTGTGGGAGGCGCAACTGGCGCGGGCCGACGGAACGCGCTTCAGCGTGCGGGCGCGGTCGCTCGTCAATGCCGCCGGGCCATGGGTCGCCTCCGTGCTGCGCGAGGCCATTGGCGTCGCCGGGCCGGAGCAATTGCGCCTGGTCAAGGGCAGCCATATCGCGGTTCCCGCCCTGTATGAGGGCGATCACGCCTATATTTTCCAGAACGGCGATGGCCGCATCGTCTTCGCCATACCGTGGCGGAGCGGGCTGACCATGATTGGCACGACCGACGAGCCGTTTTCCGGCGACCCGTCGCATGTGGCGATCTCTCCGGGCGAGATCGCCTATCTCTGCGCCTGCGTCAGCGAATACTTCAAGCACCCGGTGCGCCCCCAGGACGTGGTCGCCAGCTTCTCCGGCGTGCGGCCGCTCTATGACGACGCGGCGACGAACGCCAGCGCGGTGACGCGCGATTACGTGCTGGCGGTCGACGGCGCCCCGGACGCGCCGCCCGTGCTGTCGGTTTTCGGCGGCAAGATCACCACCTACCGGCGTCTCGCCGAGCACGCGCTCGAAAAGCTCGCGCCATGGCTGCCGCAAGCGGGCGCGCCATGGACCGGCGCGGCGCCCCTGCCGGGCGGCGACCTCGGCGCGGCTGCTCCCGGCGAGGACAGGCTGGCCGCCTTCATCCACCGCCAGCAGGCGCGTTACGCCTTCGCGCCGCCGGCTATGGTGGCGCGCATGGCGCGGGCCTACGGGACGCGCATGGATCTCATCCTCGCCGGATGCGCCGCCATGGCCGATCTGGGCGAGAGTTTCGGCGCGGATCTACATGCGGCGGAGGTCGATTATCTCGTCGCCAGGGAATGGGCGCGGACGACGGACGACATCCTGTGGCGGCGCACCCGTCTGGGACTTGCCATGCCGGAGGAAGGCAGGGCGCATCTCAAGGCGTATCTGGAGGGTGTCCGGTGAAACGGCAGGGCATGACAACGCGTTTTGATTGCGGGCATTTTTCGCGCGAAACCTGGAATCCGCTTTTCTCGAAAACGTGACTGGCGCGCAGCCAGCGGGCAAGGAGACAGCCGCCATGCGTGACTATGTGGGCGCCATCGACCAGGGCACCACCAGCAGCCGCTTCATCGTGTTCGACGGCGAGGGCGGCGTTGTCGGCGTGGCGCAGCGCGAGCATGAGCAGATTTATCCTGGCCCCGGGATGGTTGAGCACGATCCGCTGGAGATCTGGCGCAACACCCGCGCCGTCATCATCGATGGCCTGGCGGCGGCGGGCGTCAGCCTGCACAGACTCGCCGCGGTCGGCATCACCAACCAGCGAGAAACCACGGTGCTCTGGGATCGCCACACTGGCGAGCCGGTGCATAACGCCCTGGTCTGGCAGGACACGCGCGTCAATGATCTGGTCGCCGCCTATGGCCGCGATGGCGGCAAGGACCAGTTGCGGGCCCGCACGGGCCTGCCGCTCGCCAGCTATTTTTCCGGCCTCAAACTGCGCTGGCTGCTGGACCACGTTCCTGACGCCCGGGCGCGGGCGGAAGCCGGCGACCTGCTGTTCGGCAACATTGACGCCTGGCTGATGTGGCGGCTGACCGGCGGCCCCGAAGGCGGGCTGCATGTCACCGACGTGACCAACGCCAGCCGCACCCAGCTGATGAATCTGGCGACGCTGGACTGGGACCTGGACATCCTGCGCCTGTTCGATATTCCGGCGGCGGTGCTGCCGCGCATCGTCTCCTCCAGCGCCGTCTATGCGGAGGCCCGGATTCCGGAGCTGCGCGACATTCCGCTGGCCGGCATCCTCGGCGACCAGCAGGCGGCGCTGTTCGGGCAGGCGTGTCTCGCGCCGGGCGACATCAAAAACACCTATGGCACCGGCTGCTTCATGCTGATGAACACCGGCGGGCAGCCGGTGCAGTCCCGCTCGGGCCTGTTGACCACGGTGGCGCACCGGCTTGGCGAGGAGCCGCCCGTCTATGCGCTGGAGGGTTCGATCGCCGTCACCGGCGCCCTTGTGCAATGGCTGCGCGACAATCTCGGGCTGATCAATCGCAGCGAGGAGATCGAGGCGCTGGCGCGCAGCGTGCCTGACAACGGCGACGTCTATTTCGTGCCGGCCTTCTCCGGCCTCTACGCGCCACGCTGGCGCGAGGACGCGCGCGGGGTGATCGCCGGCCTGACCCGTTTCGCCGGCAAGGGGCATCTGGCGCGGGCGGCGCTGGAGGCCACGGCGTTCCAGACCTGGGACGTGTTGCAGGCGATGCGCGCGGATTCCGGCCTTGCCGTCACCTCCCTGCGCGCCGACGGCGGCATGGTGGCGAATGAATTGCTGATGCAGTTCCAGGCTGACCTTTTGGGGGCGGAAGTGGTGCTGCCCACGGTCACCGAGACGACGGCGTTGGGAGCTGCCTACGCCGCTGGCCTGGCGGTCGGCTTCTGGCGGACGCCGGCGGACATTGTCGCCAACTGGCGCGCCAACCGGGTGTTCCAGCCGCGCATGCCAGTGGCGGAGCGGACGCGCCTGCTGGGCCGGTGGTCCAAAGCGGTGGAGCGCTCTTTCGGCTGGGTGGAGGGGTAAGAACGCATCAGGTCCAGGCGGCGGCGCGCCGGTCTGCGAGGCAAAGCAGAAGACGCCAGCCTGGCGGCGCGCCTATCGCGCCGCCGCCATCACGTCCTTCATGTTGATGGCGGGGTCGGCCAGAAGCGCCGGATCAACGGATTTGCGCTGGTGGATCATCATTTTCGCCGCCATGAACTCCTGCGGCGCATTGGCGGCCTCCACGGCAAGCAGCCGGCCGGCGCCCAGATGGAACACGGCGAAATGGCCGCTGTCCGGCTCGCCGCGCGTCACCCGCTGGTCGGCGTCGAACGGCAATCCGGCGATCTGCAGTTTCACCTCGTACTGGTCTGACCAGAACCAGGGCGTTTCGCTCGCGGGCGCCGGCCTGCCGGTGATGGCGTTCGCCGCCTGTTTCGCCTGCTCCAGGGCGCTGGGCACGCTTTCCAGCCGCGTCATGCGTTCGTACAGCGCCAGCGGACGGCGCGTCACGTCGCCGATGGCGAAGATATGCGGATCCGACGTGCGGGCGTCGCCGTCGACAATGACGCCGTCATCGCAGGCAAGACCCGCCGCCACCGCCAGCTCCACATTGGGAATGGCGCCAATGCCGACCAGCACGGCGTTGCAGGCGAGCGTTTCGCCGCTGGCGAGGCGCACGCCGGTCACGGCGCCGTCCCGGGACTCCAGCCCCGCGACGGTGACGCCGGTGCGCAGGTCGACGCCCCGCGCGGCGTGCAGCCGGCTGAAGAAATCAGACATTTCCGGGCTGGCGACCCGGGCGAGCACGCGCGGCTCGCGCTCCAGCACCGTAACCGCGCCGCCGGCGGCGAGCGCCGATGCGGCCACCTCAAGCCCCACATAGCCGGCGCCGATGATGACGAGGCGTTTGCCGGGCCCAAGGCGCTGCCGGAGCGCGTCGGCGTCGGCGCGGCTCCGCAGGGTCAGCACGCCCGCCAGCGGCTCCGTCACGCCAGGCAGCGGCCGCGCCCGGGCGCCGGTCGCCAGAATGAGCGCGCCATAGGGCAGCACGACGCCGTCCGACAGGGTGACGGTGCGCGCCGCCGGATCAACCGCGCTGGCGCTGACGCCGAGATGCAGGTCAATGTGGTGGGCGGCGTACCAGTCGTCACCCTTGAGGGCGAGGGCATTGTCCGCCGCCTCGCCCTTGAGCCACGCCTTTGACAGGGGCGGGCGCTGGTAGGGCAGGTGCGGCTCATCGCCAATCAGCGCGATGGGCCCGGCGAAACCGGCCTGGCGCAGGGCCACGGCGGCGGATCCGCCGGCATGTCCGGCGCCAACAATGACTACCGGCCCTTGCCCGGTTGCTGTGTCCTGCGTCATCGCGCGCGTCGTCCCCCTGAAGTAATTGTTGATGCGGAACCAGCGCCGCATCGCACGCATGACAGACGCAAGACCAGCGGGTCACCGACAAAATTCCGTCTGTGAAGTCGCATGGGTCCGGCCGCCGTCACGTTATGGTTGTGTGATGATATGGACCGAACGTCCCGTATGTCCAGCGCCAGATATAAGCGGCGCAGGCTGTTGCGCGGCGGGCAGGAGCGGCCGGTCGAGAACGGGTGCGCGCGCCCTATACAATGAGCATCGCCCGGAAGTCATTGACGTTGGTCAGGGTTGGCCCGGTCACGAGGCTGTCGCCCAGCGCTTCAAAAAAGCCGTGCCCATCGTGGCGGGCGAGGAAGGCGCGCGCGTCGAGACCGGCGGCCGCCGCCCGCGCCAGGGTGTCTGGCCGGATGATCGCCCCGGCGATGTCCGCCGCGCCGTCCACGCCGTCGGTGTCGGCCGCCAGCGCGTGGATATGGTCCGCGCCGGCCAGTTGCAGGCACATGGCCAGCAGAAACTCCACGTTGCGACCGCCACGCGCCGTGCCGTCCAGCGGCTTCCGCAGGGTGACGGTGGTTTCGCCGCCGCTGAGCAGCACGCAGGGGCGGCCAAACGGCGCCGCGGCGGACGCCGCATGGCGCGCGATGCCCGCGAAGGCCCGGCCGACTTCGGCCGCCTCGCCCTCGATGGCGTCGCCGAGAATGACCGGGGTCACGCCTTCACGGCGGGCGACATCCGCCGCCGCCGCCAGTGAAAGGCCCGGCGCGGCGATGATCCGCGTGTCGACATGCGCCAGCCGCGCGTCGCCGGGTTTGATGCTTTCGCTCTCCGGGTTGTCCAGCCACGCCCGGACGCTGGCCGGGGCGTCGATGGCGTAGCGCGCCAGCACGGCCTGCGCATCCTGACGGCTGCCTGGGTCGGCCACCGTCGGCCCGGAGGCGATGACGGCGGGGTCGTCGCCCGGCACGTCGGAAATCAGCAGCGCGACCACGCGCGCCGGCGCAGCGCGCGCCGCCAGTCGCCCGCCCTTCACGGCGGAGAGGTGCTTGCGCACCGTATTGATCTCACTGATCGTCGCGCCGCTGGCCAGCAACGCGTCGTTGACCGCCTGCTTGTCGGCGAGCGTGACGCCGCCGGCCGGCGCGGTCATCAACGCCGAACCGCCGCCGGAAATCAGGGCGATGACCAGATCGTCGGGGCCGAGGTCATCCAGCAGCGCCAGCATCTGGCGGGTGGCGGCCAGGCCGGCCGCGTCGGGCGTTGGGTGGGCCGCTTCAACGACGCGGATGCGCCGGCAGGGAACCGCCTGGCCGTAGCGCGTGATGACGAGGCCTTGCAGCGGGCCGTCCCAGGCCTGCTCCAGGGCGTGGGCCATGGCCGCCGCCGCCTTGCCGGCGCCGACGACGAGGGTGCGTCCTTTTGGCCGGGGCGGCAGGGCGGCCGGCACGACGCGGGCCGGGTTGGCCGCGCTGACCGCCGCGTCGAACAGCCGGCGCAGCAAGGCGCACGGCGCGGAATGGCGTGTGGATGAAGCCGATGGGCGCATGCGGTGAAACTGCGGCCGGCGGCGGCCGAATGCAATGGGTCCTGTCGCCCGGTGTTGACCAGGCGCCGCGCCGCGGTGTCAAAGGAACCCCTTCCAGTTACGACCTCGGTCGCCCGTCAGCAGGGGCGCCCATATAACAAAGGGGAACGGATTCAATGAAGCTGATGAAGCTGTGCGGCGGCGTTGCGCTCGCGCTCGCGCTGGGCGCCGCTCCGGCGCTGGCGGAGAAGAAGTATGATCCTGGCGCAACGGACACCACGATCAAGCTTGGCAATACGGTGCCGCATAGCGGGCCCGGGTCGCCGTATGGCGCCCTTGGACGCGCCGCGACCGCCTATTTCGAGATGCTCAACGAGACGAAGGGCGGCATTAACGGCCGCAAGGTGACGGTGCTGTCGCTCGACGACGCCTACAGCCCGCCGAAGACCGTGGAAGCGACGCGGCGGCTGGTTGAAAGCGAACAGGTGCTGGCGCTGTTCGCCTCGCTTGGCACCGCGACCCAGGGCGCCGTCCAGAAGTACCTCAACGCCAAAAACGTGCCGCAACTGCTGCTGAACACCGGCGCAGGCCGCTGGAATGATCCGAAGCGCTTCCCGTGGACGACCCCCGGTCTGCCCATGTACGCCACCGAGGCAAAGATCCTGGCCAAGTACATCTTGGCGAAGCAGCCGGATCCGAAGATCGGCATTCTCGCCCAGCACGATGAACTGGGCAAGGAGTTCGTCCGCGAACTGCGCGCCGCGCTGGGGCCAAAGGCCGACCAGATGATCGTGCAGGAGCTGAGCTACGAACTGTCCGATCCCACCGTCGACAGCCAGATCATCAAGCTGAAGAACGCTGGCGCCAATGTGTTCTTCAACGTCACCACGGGCAAGGCCACGTCGCAGTCGATCCGCAAGGCGGCGGAAATCGGCTGGAAGCCCCTGCACGTCATCATGAGCGGCTCCACGTCGTCCAATCTCATCCAGGCCGCGGGGCCGGAGAATGCGGTCGGCATGGTCACGGTGAAATATCGCAAGAACGCCGGTGATCCCCAGTACGCCGATGATCCGGCGATGAAGGCGTTCGAGGCGTTCCGGGCGAAGTACCTGCCGAACGTCGACCCCGGCAACGACCTTGCCTTCGCCGGCTACGCCCAGGCGGTGGTGATGGGCAAGATCCTTGAGCTGTGCGGCGATGATCTGACGCGGGCCAATGTTCTGAAGCAGGCGACGACGCTGAAGGACGTCACCTCGCCGGCGCTGATCGAGGGCGTGACCTACAACACGCAGCCAGATGACTACTCGCCGTTCAGGACGCTCTATGTGGCCGAGTTCGACGGCAAACTCTGGAAGACCCTGGAGAAGATCACCGCCGACTGAGGCGCGCGATCAGCGGTTTGCCCAACCGGAAACCCGTCAGGCCCTGTCTGGCGGGTTTTTTGTCTGTGGCGGCCTGTTCTTGGCCGCGTGCATGCGGAGCCCGCGAGGCCCGTTCACCGGCGCCCGGCCTGAAGCTGGAGGACATACTCCGGCTCGATGCGGCCGCGAAGCACGTGGGCCGCGGCGATGAGGTTGCCGCGCAGGCGCCCGCGACGGTCGATCCATGGCTCTGGCCGCAGGCTGCGCGCGATGTTCGCCGCCAGATTGCGCAGGATCAGCCGGCGACCGAAGCTGGCGCTCATGGTTCCCTTGCGGATGAGATAGACGGGGTTCACCACCTGTGAGTAACCGAAGCACAGGCCGCTGACGCGGCCGCCCTTGACGCCCAGATGCACCCCGGTGAGGTTCCCCAGCGCCACGATGCGGCCCCGTGGTCTGAACTGGCTGGTGAAATCGATGTCTTCCTGCCAGCCATAGAGCGGCAGGCGCTCGTCGAACCGCAATCCGCACACGGCGCTGGCGCGAACGCTCATGTTGCAGCCGTAACCCCCCGCCAGGTCCTGAACCGCCGGATAGCTGGCGGCGCGCGCGCCAACGCCAGACAGAAGGGCGATCCCCTGCCCGAAGGTGAAGCCGGCCCCATGGGCGCCGTCCATGACGGCGTGCCCCCGGATAACCGCGTAATCGGGGTTGCTGGCGAAAGCGGCTTCCAGATTGGCGAGGTAGTCCGGCGAGGGCAGGAAATCGTCATCGAAGAAGACGATGATGTCGGCGGTGTGTTCCGCCGCGTCGAGGGCGATGTTGCGTTGCGCGCACGAGCCGCGCGCGCCGAACAGGCAGCGGATGGCGACGCCCCGTGGACCACGGGCCAGGGCCAGGTCGCCAAGATGCTCCGGCCCTGGGGCGGACAGAAGGATCTCGTCGGGCAGCCGCTGCTGCTCCGCCAGATGGCCCAGGGTTTTCGCGACCAGTTCCGGCCGGTTGATGGTGGCGATGACAACGGTGATGCGCATGCGCTGCCTCATGACCCGGCCCTGGGCTGGAGCCCTCCCAAGCCTCCCCCGGACCGGGAGCTGGTGGGTTTCAGCCCGGTGCGCCGCTACGGCCGCCAGAAGACCTGCCGCGTGGCGCAGCCCCGTGACGGCGAAGGCGCCCGGCCGGTAGTCCAGACGCCAGCAGATTGGGCCGGGGCGATGCGCGCCTGCGACTACCGAAATGGAACGCGTCCATAGGCCAACAGCGCGCTCCCCAGCGCAAAGGTCGTAAATGGCGCCCGCCGCGTCTTCTTATGGATGAGGGGAAGCGCCGTGTTCTCATCCTGATAGCCGCCACACGCGCCAGGACCCAGGCGTTGTATGCTTCGATCGCGCCCGGATGCAGGCCTCCGCCGGCTGCGTGAAGCTTGGGGGTGAGTACATCATGAAAAGACTTTCCACGCCCGCGATGGAGCCTGACCCGTTCATACGGGACGGTGACGGTTGAACTGGCCCCGTTCCTCCCACGCGCCTGTCTGGAGTTCGGGCTCACGCCCGCGGGCGATGCACGCACGCTCGTGGACCCGCGTGCGGCATGGATCAGGCCGCGTGTGTTCGCGCCGGTCCAGGGTCTGACAGCCAGACGGCGACCCGTCCATCTGATCCGGCTCCCGGGTATTGAAGCTGAGGCGCGGCATGACTGAAACGCCACATATCCGCCCCGGGCAGACCATCAAGGCCGGCTTTTGGGTTATCGGCTCCAAGCTGGCGTCCAAGCTGGTGGATTTTGCCAGCCTCCTCGTCCTGGCGCGTTGTCTTGGGCCGGCGGATTTTGGCCTGGTGGCCATGGCGATGACGACAATCTTCATTGTCGAAGCCATCTTTGAACTACCCTTGTCGGCGGCCCTCATCCGCTCCGTCGGCATTAGCGACGAAATCCTGCAAACAGCGTTCACCCTGGGGTTATTGCGTGGCCTCACCATTGGAACGCTGCTGGCCGCCATTTCCTGGCCCATCGCGCTCCTCTACGGAGAGCCGCAGCTGGTGGGGCTGATCTGCGTCCTGGCGCTCGCGCCGGTGATGCGGGGCCTCATCAGTCCGCGCATGGTCATGTTCGCCCGGGCGATGAATTTCCGCCCCGAGGTGATGATGGAGGTGTCGGGCAAGGTGGTTGCGGCGATCGCGGCGATCGCCATTGCGGTCTCGACCGCCAGCTACTGGGCGCTGGTCGCCGCCACGGTCCTCGGCCCGATGGTCATGATGGTCGCCTCCTACGGCATGGCGCCCATGCGCATCCGTTTGACCCTGAAGAACTGGAGGGTTTTTTCGGACCTGGTCGGATGGAACATGCTGTCGCAACTGATCTCATCCATGAACTGGCAGCTCGACCGCATGATCCTGCCGCGTTTTGTCGCCGCGCACAGCTTTGGACAGTACACGATTTCGTCTGATCTGGTGTCCATTCCGTTCCAGGCGCTCCTGTACCCCCTGACCCGGCCGCTTCTCGCGATGCTCGCAGCCGGGCGGCAGGATTCCTTTGGCGACGCATATCTGAAGGTGTCGGGCGGCGTTTTTCTGCTGATGTCGCCCATATTCGCCTTCATGGCCTGCATGGCGGGGCCGCTGGTGGGGCTCATTCTCGGAGAAAAATGGGCCGATATCACGCCGGTGTTCCAGGCGCTTTGCCTGATCGCCATCCTGCGCCTGCCGGGCAGCGCCATGTGGATTTTCGCTTTGCTGCTGAACCGGCTGAAATCCGTGACGATCAGGCTCATGGTGGAGTTGCTGGCCTATGTTCCCCTGGCGCTCGTGGGCATCGCCCTGTGGGGCATTGCCGGCGCCATCGCGGCCAAGGTGGGGGCGACGATGATTGCCACGGTGACCAGCATGGTCCTGATCCGGGATTTCGCCGGCGCGCGCATCATTGATCAGCTGGGCGTTCTCTACCGGCCGGTCATATCCAACGGACTGGCGGTCATGAGCGCATATTATGTGGCCCAGGCCCAGCTTTTCGAGGCGGGCGTTATTGTCAAACTGCTGGCGTCCGGGGGAGTGTTCCTGACGGTTTACCTTGGCGCCGTCTATTGCCTGTGGGCGCTGGTTGGGCGCCCCGGAAGTTTCGAGACGCTGGCTTTCAGGATGGCCGCCCGCTCTGTCAGCACGGTCGGCATGGGAGCGTGGGGGCGCAAATGGATCGGGGCCCGGAGCCTGTCGAAATAACACGGGGGGCGCCAGCGGACCGCGCCCGCGCCCCCGTTCAGCTGACGCAGCGTCAGCGGGCGTCAGTCCCTGAACACCACGGTCTTGCGGCCATTGAGGAACACGCGGTCGTCGAGGTGCCAGGAGATGGCGCGGGCCAGCACCCGGCGTTCGATGTCGCGCCCCTTGCGCACCAGGTCTTCCGGCCGGTCCTGATGGGTGATGTGCTCCACGTCCTGGGCGATGATCGGCCCCTCGTCCAGATCGCTGGTGACGTAGTGCGCCGTGGCGCCGATCACCTTGACGCCGCGCGCATGGGCCTGATGGTAGGGCTTCGCACCCTTGAAGCCGGGCAGGAACGAGTGATGGATGTTGATGCAGCGTCCGGCCAGCTCGTCTGAAAGTTCCGCCGACAGAATCTGCATGTAGCGCGCCAGCACCACCAGCTCCGCGCCGGCGCCGGCGATGATGCGGCGGATTTCGTCCTCATGGACGGATTTGTCGCCCGGCGTCACCGGCAGGTAGTGAAACGGCAGGTCGCCGAGATCGGCGGTGGCGTAGGTTTCCCGGGGGTGGTTGGAGACGACGCCGACCACGTCCATGGGGATCTCGCCGATGCGCCAGCGATACAGCAGGTCGGTCAGGCAGTGGTCGAACTTCGAGGCCAGCAGCAGAACCTTGCGGCGCACGCCGCGATCGCGCACCGACCATTTCATGCCGAACCGCGCCGCCGGGCCGGCGAAGGCGCTGCGCGCCTCCTCAAGACCCGCTTCGCCCACCACCACGTTGAACGTCACGCGCATGAAGAACACGCCGGTCTCGGTGTCGTCGTACTGGTTGGCGTCCAGAATGTTGCCGCCCAGCGTAAACAGCGTATTGGCGACGGCGGCGACGATGCCCGGCTGGTTGGGACAGGCGAGGGACAGGACGTATTGACGCGACGACATGGCAGGCGGCTCACGGTTGTTACGCGGAGCGTCGCACAGCAGTCCGGCGCTCCTGACACCCGGGCGTTAGAGCAGGTTCGGCGGGTATGCGTAAGGGGCCGGGGGCGGGATGCGACAAAAATGAATGCCTGGTCGCGCCGCCTTGCGCCGTCTGGCGATGCGTCGGTCAAAACACCGCGCCGGATAGGGGGTTGCGCAGCCGACTGTTGTAAGTAACAGGCGAAACGCCACATAAAGGGCAACTGGTGCGGGCGGCAGGCGCCGCGCAAGCAAAACGCCTGCCTGGAAACACCCGCCTGAAACACTCATCTGGAGGCCGCCCATGTTGTTGAAGAAATTTGTCCCGGCAATGAGCCTTGCGGCGGGCGTTGTCATGCTGGGCGTGTCCGGCGCGGCAGCCGCCAGTTCATCGCCCCAGTCGTGGGGCGGCCCCGAGACCCGGCAAAGCGCCGATCCGCGCTACGGCGTGCAGGGCGGGCGCGTCTGCGAGAAAATCTGTCCCACCGACAATCTTCCCTGCGACCCCATGAACTTCAAGATTGCCGATGGCCGCTGCCGCGGCGTGATATCGTCGCCGCGATAAGCCCGGCGCCCGACGAACGCCCCCGGGCCAGTAACGCAAGGGCAGGCGGTTCCGGCGCGGCATGACTGGCAAAAACGAAAGGCGCCGTGAGGCGCCTTTGTTGTTGTTGTTGTTGTTGTTGTGTCTGGCCTCAGCGGCTGTGCTGGCCGTCGTCGACGCGCACACAGGTGCCGGTGACGCATTCGGAGGCAGGCGACACCAGATACAGCAGCGTGCTGTCGAGCTGGGCCGGCTGGCCGAGGCGCTTGCGCGGGTAATGCTGGGCGATGTCGCCCATGCGCGACAGCATGCCGTCCAGCATCTCGGAGTGGAAAGCGCCAGGAGCGATGGCGTTGACGTTGATGTTGAACTTCGCCCACTCGACGGCGAGCGTCTCGGTGATGCGCACGACGGCGGCCTTCGACACGGAATACAGCGCCGCGCCATTGCCGGCGTATTCGTAGGCGGCGGCCGAGGCGATGTTGACGATGCGGCCGGGCTTGCCGGCTTCCATCAGGCGGCGGGCGAATTCGCAGGAGAGGATGTAGGGGGCGCGCACATTGGTGTCGAGCACGGAATCGATCAGCGCGACCGACATTTTCACCGCGCGCTGGGCGTCGGGAATACCGGCGTTGTTGATCAGGATCGTCACCGTACCCAGCTCCGCCTCCGCTTTCTTCACCACGGCCAGCAGCTGGTCAGCGTCCTGCACGTCAAGCTGCAGCGGCAGGGCGACGCCGCCGGCGGCGCGGATCTCTTCGGCAACCTGCTCAAGCCGGTCAATGCGCCGGCCGGTGATCGCGACCTTCGCGCCGCAGGCGGCCAGCACCTTGGCGAAGCGCAGGCCAAGCCCGGACGATGCGCCGGTGACCAGGGCGACCTGGCCGGTCAGATCGTTCGAGACATGGGGAAGCGGGAAGTCGGTTGCGGCGCTCATGGCGTTTCCTTCTGAATTCAGCCAGGCGTCGACCTGGCTGGTTGGACGTTCGTTGATGCTTGCAGCGAACATTGGTTGCCGTGTTGCTACGCAATTCCGGCGCGGCTGGAAACCTGTTTGTCGAAAGATCGGGCGTCCGCCTCCCTGGCGCGGGCGCGGACCGGGAGAGCGACGCCGCGTCGCGCGCTCCTGCGGCGAAAGTCGGGGGGTGGGGCGGTTGCGGGGAAAACCCACTTCCGCTATGCGAATATTGCAGGGAATCGGCGCGGCGGACGCATGGCGAGCCGCGCCAGCCATGGGGAGCACCAGCGCGATGAAATCCACGATGATGCCGACGCAGCTGTCGCTGAACACGATGTTCGCGCGGCTCGACAAGCTTTATGGCAAGCACACCATCACATCGCGCCTGCCGGACAAGTCGCTGCGCGTGCAGAACTACGCCGAGATCGCCGACCGCACCCGCGCCCTGGCGCACGCGCTTCAGGGGCTCGGCGTGAAGCCGGGCGACCGCGTCGCCACCTTGTGCTGGAACCACAACGCCCACCTTGAATGCTATTTCGGCATTCCGCTGGTTGGCGGCGTGATGCACACGCTCAACCTGCGCCTGTCCGGCGAGGAAATCGCCTGGATCGCCGATCACGCCGGTTCACGCGTGCTGATCGTCGACGACATCTTGCTGCCGCTCTACGAGCAGGTGGCGCGCGCCTACAAATTCGACCATGTGATCGTGTTCCCGTTCGGCGGCGACGTCGCCATTCCGGAGGGGCTGCACAATTACGAAAACCTGCTGGCGCCGCATCGCGGCAAGGCGTTCACGCCGGCGCCGCACGATGAGAACGACGCGGTGGGCCTGTGCTACACCTCCGGCACCACCGGCCGGCCGAAAGGCGTCGCCTATTCGCACCGCTCCACGGTGCTGCACTCCCTCACCACCAGCCTGCCGGACCATTGCTGCCTGCGCAGCCGCGACCGGGTGCTGGCGGTGACGCCGATGTTCCACGCCAATTGCTGGGGCCTGCCCTATGCGGCGGTGATGACCGGCGCCAGCCTGATCATGCCCGGCCCGCACCTGCATGGCGACGACCTGCTCGACCTGATCCAGGAGACGCAGCCGACCATGGCGCTCGGCGTGCCGACCATCTGGCTGTCGCTGATCCAGTTCATGGAGGCCAATCCCGGCCGGTGGAAGCTGCCGGAGAACATGCGCAGCCTTGTGGGCGGCTCGGCCGCGCCGGAAAGCCTGATCCGCTCCTTCGCCGAGCGCGGCGTCACCCTGTTCCAGGGCTGGGGCATGACCGAAACCTCGCCGCTGGGCACGATCAGCTACATCAAGCCCGAGCTTGAGGATGTCAGCGAAGAGGAAAAATTCCGCTTCGCCGCCACCGCCGGCATTCCGGCGACGCTGGTGGAAATCCGCCTCGTCGACGATGAGGGCAAGGAGACGCCGTGGGATGGCAAAACCCCCGGCGAACTGCAGATCCGCGGCCCCTACATCACCGGCGAATATTTCCGCGTTCCCGCCGATCCGGACAAGCACACGCCGGATGGCTGGCTGCGCACCGGCGACGTGGCCGTATTTGATGAACACGGTTACATGCGCATCACCGACCGCACCAAGGATCTGATCAAGAGCGGCGGCGAGTGGATCAGCTCGGTGGACATGGAAAATGCGCTGATGTCGCATCCGGCGGTGGCCGAGGCGGCGGTCATCGCGGTGCCGCATGAGAAATGGAACGAGCGGCCGCTGGCCTGCATCGTGCTCAAACCAGGCCAGACGGCGACGACGGAGGAACTGAACCAGATTCTCGAGCGCCAGTTCGCCAAATGGCAGCTGCCGGACCGCTACGAGGTGCTGGACGCCATTCCGCGCACCTCAACCGGCAAGTTCTTCAAGCTGAAATTGCGTGAGATGTTCCCGGCCTGAACCCCTGGCGTTTCCAGGCGTAGCCGGCGCCGCCTCGCCTGGGAAAGTCCGCCTTGGTGATCGATGCGGCGGCCGGCGGGCCGCCGTCTTTTTGGGGGGAGCGTTTTCGGTGGAACTCCGTTCGCCGGAATGCTCCCTCTCTTTGACAAGACGTATTTTCTTCAGGGAAACGCCGCCGCCGCGTTTCCCGAAAATGCCCTTGCGTCAGTTCACGCCATGTCCCGCACGTCAAGGCTGCGCGTGATCGCCAGACCTTCCAGAAACGCGGCGTCGTGGCTGACCACGAGCAGCGCGCCGTCGAAGCCCCTGAGGGCCTGTTCCAGCAATTCGACCGAAGCGATGTCCAGGTGATTGGTCGGCTCATCCAGCGCCAGCAACCACGGCGGCGTCGCGCCTGCGAGCATGCAGGCAAGGCCAGCGCGCATGCGCTCGCCGCCAGAAAGGGTCCCGACCAGCCGCAAGGCGTCGCGGTTGCGAAAGGCGAAGCGGGCGCAGGCGGCGAAAGCGTCATTGACCTCCAGCTGCGGGTTGAGCCGGCGGAAGTTGTCGAGAATGCTGGCCTCCGCGTCGAGCAGGCTGACATGCTGGTCGAGCAGGACGACGCGTCCCTCCGCCCGCCGCGCAAGGCCGCCAGAAGCCGGCAGCAATCCGGCGG
>Ga0180216_1000146_pt1 | contig 85587 bp, 73 predicted proteins | sample eDN3rd37CBELigMG_FD_128879 | JGI IMG/M metagenome (GOLD analysis project Ga0180216, IMG submission 128879) | Enriched Miracle-Growth compost microbial communities from Emeryville, California, USA - eDNA 3rd pass 37_C BE-Lig MG (version 2)... ... | reverse complement strand
CGATCCCGACCTCAACTCGAAGACGGAGAAATGGCGCGAGGGCGCAAACCAGCCGCCAAATCCAGCGCCACCCCAGCCGCAGCAGACCGCCGCCCTGCCGCAACCGCCGGTCGAGCAGCCGCAACCGGCCGAGCAACCGACAGAGCAACCGTCCGAAAAGCCGGACGAGACCGCCGAGCAGGAACCGGACAAGCAAGAAGAGAAGGAACAGGACAAGGAGCCCGAGAAGGACGAGCGAAAGGAGGCCGGCGAGCCGACGCTGCCTTCCTTGGAAGCGCTGCTCGACGCCGCCGCGGAGGATCTATCGGAGCAGGTGCGCGCCCACTACGACCGCAAGCCGCAACGGCGGCGGCCGCAGCAGCAGGCCATGTATTCCGGCGGCGGCATGCAGGTGCGCGGCACGGGCGCCGGCGGAAAATCCGATGAGTTCAGCAAGAGCGTCATCGACGCGCTGATGAAAACGCGGCCCGGTCCGGTCGCGCTCTGGGGACGCGTGCTCGTCAGCTTCCAGATCACGCAGCAGGGCGACCTGTTGTACGTGCGCGTGCTGCAATCGAGCGGCAACAGGGCGATGGATGACGCCGCCGTCAATGCCATTCATCGCGCGAAATTCGTGAAGCCGCCGCCGGGGCTCAGCCCCGAGGCCCGCACCTACATCATCGATTACATCTTCGGCTGACGCGCCCCGCTGCCCATAAGTGCCGCGCATCGAGTGACGATCGCGCAACACCAAATGCACACGAATCAGACACTGTGCCATCCTGTGGGGAATCTGTTGAAGGACACTTGAAATGCGCGCGTCGGCCCTGGCCATTGGAGCAATGATTCTGCTTGCGGGCGCCGCGCAGGCCGACGGCTTCCAGACCACGGTGACACCGGTGCAGCCCGGCCCCACCGGCTGGCACTTCCGCTTTACGCCCTATGCCTGGCTGCCTTGGATCGAAGGCGATGCGGTCGTGCGCGGACGCAATTTCAAGGTGCACCAGAACCCCGCCGATGTTCTCGAAGATCTCGACTTCGCGTGGATGAGCTATCAGGAGGCACGGCGCGGCGCGATCACGCTGTTCTCGGATGTCATCTACGGCGATGTCAGCAATTCGGATTCGCTTGTAGCTTCCGGCATGTTCTCACCGCACGTTTCAGGAACCGTGGGCGCGGCGCTGTCCGCAGACTACCGCTTCTGGATCGTCGAAGCGGGCTTCATGTACGAGACCAACCGCTACAAGTGGGGGAACTCGGCCGCCGAGACCGATACGACCCTCGATCTTCTGGCGGGCGTGCGCTACTGGCACCAAAAGCTCGACGTCGATCTGGCGCTCGCCGGAACGGCCAACGTCGATGGTCTGATCGTTTCGGGCGCCACGGCTGTGGCGCGGTCCGGCGGCGTCGACTGGTTCGATCCCTTCTTCGGCGCACGGCTGACCCATACGCCCGCACCCGGACAGCAGCTCATGCTGCGCGGCGACTTCGGCGGCTTCGGCATCGGCAGCCAGTTCACCTGGCAATTGCTCGGCACCTACACGTCGTATCTGGGAACCCACGCCGGCATCGATTTCGATGCCTACCTCGGCTACAAGGCTCTCTCCGTCGATTACGACCGGGGCAATGGCGTCAATCGCTACGAGTTCGACGTGATCCAGCACGGTCCCGTCATCGGGCTCACCGGCACGTTCTGAGAAGACGAGCTGATCTGCAAACAACGCAGATTGCCGCGCACGCCGGCGTTGTTGATCGATGCCTTCGGTCACTCGATGGATTGCGCCGGCACCCAGCCGGGATGATCGAACTCGGTCGGATACCGCGCCAGGGCTTCATCGATGTGCAGCAGGCCGTCGACGGGGTCTGAGCCGGGCGCAACCGCCAGCACCTGATCGGCGCCATCGTCGATCTCGACGAGACGCTCCTTCAGGCGTTCCAGCGCCTCGCCGGAAAGCTTCGTAGTCGACAGGATGCGGTTGCTCTCCGCCTTGATCTGCGTTGCGAAGCGCTTCGCATGGTCGGGCGGCATCCGGCGGTGCGTGATCAGCGAATGGTTGGTGCGAACGAGATCGCGGATCGCCTCCATACCGGAGCGCACCGGCTCGTCGGTCGGCAGCGGCGCGATGGCGAACCCGGCGCGGGGCACGATCTTCTCGGCGCTGGCAGGCGCAAGGAACGCCGAAACTGCAAGCGCCGCAAGGAGAAGCGCAAAGGATCGCCTGATCGACATGTCCACCCACCTACGGAGATGCCACGTCTAACGACGCAGAACGCCCCGTCCTCCCGCTGACCGCTTCTTGCCTGAGGGATGAAAGCTCCCCTTCGGAGGCACTCTAGAGGCGATCCGCGCCGAGTTGAAGCGCAGCCTCCGGCGGCCGCGCCCGTCCCTCAGGTGCGCCCCAGCTCTTCTTTGACCTTGGCGGCGAGCTGCGGCAGGGAGAACGGCTTGGGAAGGAAGGCGAAGTTCTCATCCCCCAGCGCGGCCTTGAACGCGTCGTTGGGATAGCCCGACACGAAGATGATCTTGAGCTCCGGATTGCGCTTGCGCAGCTCCTTCAGAAGCGTCGGGCCATCCATCTCCGGCATCACCACGTCGGAGACGACGATGTCGATCTTGCCCCGGCTCTTCTCCATCACCTCGAGGGCTTCGACGCCGCTGCCGGCCTCGAGAACCTTGTAGCCCTGGCGCTTCAGAGCGCGCGCCGCGAAGTTGCGGACGACTTCCTCGTCCTCCACCAGCAGCACCCGTCCCGTGCCGGTGAGATCGGCGGCACGCGGCTCCCGCTTCTCCTTGCGCGGCGCGGCAGCCTCTTCATCCGCATGGTGGCGCGGCAGATAGATGCGGAAGGTCGTGCCCTTGCCTTCCTCGCTGTCGGGATAGATGTAGCCGCCCGACTGCTTCACCATGCCGTAGACGGAGGCAAGCCCAAGACCGGTGCCCTTGCCGATCGCCTTCGTGGTGAAGAACGGCTCGAAGATCTTGTCCATCACCTCGCGGCTCATACCCGAGCCCGTGTCGCTGACTTCGATCAGCACGTACTCGCCCGCCGTGAACTCGCGCAGCTCGAACTTCTGCGTTTCGCGCTCGGGCACGTTGCGCGCGCGAATAGTGACGGTGCCGCCTTCCGGCATCGCATCCTTCGCGTTGGTCACGAGGTTGAACAGCGCCTGGTCGAACTCGTTCTTGTCGACCATCACGTTCCAAAGCTCGGATGCAGCCTCGATCTTCAGCTCGCTCTTCTCGCCGAGGAAGCCCTTGAGGATGTTTACCTGATCGTTGAGCACCTCGCCCAGGTTGAGCACCTCGTTCTGCAGCGTCTGCTGGCGGGCGAGGGCGAGCAGCTTGCGCACGAGCTCGGCGGCGCGCAGCGCGCTCGCCTTGATGTTCGTGATGTCCTTGTAGGCGATGTCCTTCGGGCGGTGCTGCGCAAGCAGCATGTCCGAGAAGCCGAGGATCGCCGTCAGCATGTTGTTGAAGTCGTGCGCGATGCCGCCGGCGAGCTTGCCCACGACCTCCATCTTCTGGCTCTGCGCAAAGCGCGCTTCGAGCGCCTTCTGCTCCGTCGCATCGACGACGTAGAGGATCGCAGCCTCACGCGCGCCACCGGCAGCGAAGGGGCTCATGAAGACGCGCGTGACGTGATCCTTCTTCGGGCCGGAGGTGATCTCGATCGGCGTGTTGTGCACGCGCCCCGAGATCACGCGCTTCAGTCCCTCGTCGACGGAGGCGCGCGTTTCCGGATCGGCGGCACGGGCGAGCGCATCCACCGCCGACGTTCCCGTCGCAGCAGCGCCATCGAGCACCATGCGGCAGAAGGCCGAGTTGGCGGAGACGACGCGGCCATCCGAGCCGATCATGGCGATGCCGAACGGGGCCGACTGGAAGAAGCGTGCAAAGCGCGCGCCCGATGCCTCGTCCTCGAACTCGGCCGCACCGTCGCCCGCAAGATCGACGACGGCGACCGTCAGTCCGTTGCCGCTCGGCACGGAGCGGGCGACGAGCCGCACCGGCATCACGCGGCCGTCGTCGCGCGCCAGATCGACGTCGAGCGTCGCGGGTTCCTCGCTGGCGCTGCCGTTGAGGCGCGCAACGAGCGTGGCGCCATCGCCCGCGGTAAGGTCGGCGAGCTTCAGGCCGTCTTCGTAAACGGTGCGCGGTGTGCGGCCGATCCATTGCGCCAGCGTCGCGTTGATGTGCAGAAGCTTGCCGTCGGCCGCCACGGAGGCAAGGCCGATGGGCGCATTGTCGAACTGGGCGAGCTGCACCTCGACGCCCGCAACGCGCACGGCCTCGCGCTGGCGGTCTGCGGTGAGATCCGTAAGACGCCACAGCACGACGTCCGACGCGCTTTCCTCGCCGGTCACAGGCGTGACGGCGAGCTGCAAGGTGCGCGCAACGCGGCTACCGGCCGGTACGCGGCCGACGGTGAATTCCTCCGATGCGGCTTCGCCACGCTCGGCAGCGCGCGTCAGCCGGAACAGCGCGGCGCTCGCTCCGGCATCCCCCGCCAGAAGCTGCTGCAGGGCAACGAGCTGGTCGCGCTCGCCCCGGCCGACGATGTCCTCGAACGACGAATTGGCGTAGAGCGGCTCGCCGTCCCGGCGCGTGATCAGCATGCCGACCTCCGCGCTATCGGCGGCAGCCTTCACGACCTCCGCGAGCGGTGTGCGCTGTCCGAAACGGATATAGCCAGCCGAATAGGCAAAGAGCGCGAAGAGCCCGACGGTGGCGAGCGCCACAAGCATCGCGATCAGCACAGGCGTGCCAACGCCACTCATCACAATGCCGATAGCAAGAAGGGCGCCGACGGCTATGGAGCCGACGGTCGGCAGATAGCCGGCCAGTCCCTGCATCGGCGTGATGGCATCGAAGGGAGCGGACGGCAGCTCGATGGCGTCGTGCTCACGCATACGCAGGGAGGCTACCTGATTCTGGGGGGAGGTGGCGTTGGGCGCCGGCATGACCGCTATACTCTTACGCATTACACACAGGAAGCTTCGTACCGGAATGCCGCAAGGGCTTAAAAAGCCCTATTTTATTGGTGTTATCTGGCGTCCGGTTGCGTCGCTTTACCCGTAAAGAGTTCGATCATTAGGGTTAAAATCGCATGAATTGCGGGCTATACCCGCTGGCGTCGAACAACCGGCCGAAACACCAATTCAAATTCCGCTAACGATCAACATACCTTAGTCGCGACGGATAAGAAATGACTGAAGTTCTTTGGCGCCTGCTCGCCGTCGCGTTTCTCGCCGCAGCGGCGGTGGCGCTTGCCGTCATCGTGCGAAAATGGCGTGGTGGCCCTCGCTTCGCCACGTTGTTTGCGAACAAGCCCGCAAAGCGCATCGCGCTGGTCGAGCAGGTCGTGATCGACGGCAAGCGCAGCCTCGTGCTCGTGCGTCGCGATGGCGTCGAGCATTTGCTGATGACCGGCGGTCCGGTGGACATCGTGATCGAAACGGGCATCGATGCCAGCCGCGCGCCGGGCCTCAGCGTCACCCAGCCGACGCGCCCGCCCCGGTTACTCGACGAGGCCGCCGAGTGAGCGGGCACCGCAGCTACACTCAATTCCTTGGGGGAGAGACCCTAATGCGCCGATCGCCGCCGATGACGAGGCTTCTCGCACTGGTGGTGTGCCTATGGGGCTTGCAGTGTGCCGCACTGCCGGGCGCGGTCGCCCTTGCGCAAACGCATGGCCAGCCGCAGACGCCTGCCGCTCAGCCCGCGAGCCCAGCGCCGGCGCACGTTCCTCCAGCCGCCACCACACCGGCGGCGCCGCCCGCTGCCGCACCTGCGCCGCCAGCCGCAACGCCCGCAACGCCGCCCGCCGCGACAGCACCCGCGACACCCGGAACCCCTGCCACCGCCGCGCCCGCGCAACCTTCCGCAGCCGCACCGGCAGCGCCCGCGCAGGCGGGGGCGCCGGCCACCCCTTCCGGTCAGCCCGCCAATCAGCCGGCGCCAAATTCGCCTACCAATCAGCCGGCAGCGCCTGCACCTGCGACGACGGCGCCAGCCCAACCTTCGGCACCCGGAGCCGAGGCGCCGGCACCGGCCGCGCCGGCCGCAACCCCTCCGGCCGCGACAACCGACACGCCACCGCCCGCCGAGCAGAATGTGGCGGGGCCCTCGGTCGAGGATCTCGTCAAGCCGGTCAACGCGCTTTCCGGAGCCATCGACGCGGCAGAAAAGAATCTCGAGCAGTCGCCTGGAAGCCAGCGCGATCTGGCCACCCTGCGCACCGGCATCGAGAAAATCGAGAACAACGCCAAGTCTGCGGCCGAGGCCCTGCAGCCGCGCCTCAAGGAGGTGCGCTCGCAGATCGATAAGCTCGGTGCACCTCCCGGCCCCAACGATCCGCCCGAAGCGCCGGATGTCGCCGCGGACCGCCAGCGGCTCAACGCCGTTGCGGCGCAGATCGACGGTGCGATCAAGAAGGCAGCGCTTATCGCCGAGCGCGCACGCCAGCTCATCGGACGCGTGCAGAACGCGCGCATGGGTATCTTCACCCGCTTCCTCTTCAACCAGACCGACACGCCGCTGCAGTTGCGCGTCTGGCAGCAGGCGGGCGACCAGCTTCACATCGCGCGTCGCCAGCTGGGGTTCATTCTCTCCAACTGGTGGTCGGCGGCCACGCTCAACCCGCTCGGCCTCCTCGGCGTTCTCGGCACGGCGCTGCTAGGCTTCTTCGGCCTGCGCTTGCTCATGCGCCGCCTCATTCGCATGCGCCTCGACCGCGCTGGAGCGTCATCGCCATCGCTACCCGAGCGCGCCTTCAACGCGGCGTGGGTCGCGCCGGCCTACGCGCTGCCCGCCACCATCGCGCTGATCGTGCTCTATGTCGGCCTCGACGAGTTGGGGCTGTTCTATTGGCAGGTTGCCCGCTTTGCGCAGGCGGCCGTGTTTCCGCTCGCCGTACTCATCGGCGTGACGGCGCTTTCCCATGCTTTGCTGCAGCCGAGACGTCCGCGCTGGCGCCTATTCAATATCTCCGATGCGAGCGCGCTGCGGGTGCACCTCGCCGTCAAGGTGATCGCAGCCGTCTACGCGCTCGATTACCTCACCCGTTATCTCGTCAGCATCCTGTCGCTCCCGCTGTCGACGACCATCATCGCGACGTTCATCGCCAGCCTCTTCTACATGGCGATGCTGCTGTTCATCGTGCGCACGCCCCTAGGCCCACCGAGCAACGCACCCAACGCGCCGGTGGAGCGCTGGCGTCCCGTCTGGCTGAAGGTGGCGCTTATCGCCCTCGCCGTGGTGCTCGTCGGCGCAGCCCTGCTCGGCTACGTCTCTCTGGGCCGCTTCATCGCCACGCAAATCCTGACGACCGGCACCGGCATACTGCTCGTCGGCGTGCTGCACATCGCCATCCGCTGGCTCGTTCCCGGCCCGGGCGCGAGTACGGAGGGCGAAGGGCGCGGCATGAGCGCGCTCATCGAGCAGCGTCTGAAACTCGACGACTTCGGCCGCAATCAGCTTGCACGCATTCAGCGCGGCCTGCTCAACGCGCTGCTCTTTGCCGTGGCGATACCGCTGCTGCTGCTGTCCTGGGGCGTGTCGAGCGCCGACATCATCAGCGGCGCGCGCGCGGCGGTATTCGGCTTCGATGCCGGCGGGATCCATATCTCGCTGGTGCGCATCATGGCGGCGATCGCCCTGTTCGTCGCCGTGCTCGCGGCAACGCGCTTCGTGCAGCGGTGGCTGGCCGCGAGCGCGCTGGCGCAGGGCCGTCTCGAAGCCGGGCTCGCCAACTCGATCTACACCGGCGCCGGCTACATCGGCTTCGCCATCGCGACCCTGGCCGCCATCTCCTACGCCGGCTTCGACATCACCAGCCTCGCCATCGTCGCCGGTGCCCTCTCCGTCGGTATCGGTTTCGGCCTGCAGTCGATCGTCAACAACTTCGTCTCCGGGCTCATCCTGCTCGTCGAGCGGCCGATCAAGGTGGGCGACTGGGTCTCGCTGAAAGAGGGCCAGGGATACGTCCGTCGCATCGCCGTGCGCGCAACGGAGATCGAGACGTTCGAGCGCGCGAGCCTCATCGTTCCGAACTCGGAGCTGATCACGCAGACGGTCGTCAACATGACGCACCGCAATCTGCTGGGACGGCTCGCGATATCGGTGCGCGTTTCCTATCTCGCCGATCCCGACCACGTCATTCGCGTGCTGCAGCAGGTCGTGGATAAGAGCACGCTGATCCTGCGCCATCCCCCGCCCTTCGTGGTTCTCGACAATCTGGGTGAGAACGCGATGGACTTCAGCGTGCGTGTGTTCCTCGCCGACGTGAACCGCTCGCTCGCGGCACAGACCGAACTGCGGGCGAGCATCGTCAAGGCGCTGCGTGCGGAAGGCATCAACATTCCCTATGCCGGGGCACTCGCGGGGCATGCTGCGATCGATACGCCCGCGGGGCGCGCCTCCATCGAGGTGGGCGTCACCCACGAGGCCGATCCGGAGGAAGTGCTGGAGGCGCTGCGCGAGGCCGCAACGCGTAACGGCCTCGCCACGGAAGGCGAAGTCGACGACATCCACATCGCCTTCGAGGACATCAACGACACCGCGCTGGTGTTCTCCCTCTCCGTGCCGGTGGCCGAAGGCGTCCGCGCCGGCGAAACGCGAACCGCGCTGCGCGCCCAGGCGGTGAAAGCCCTGCGCGAGCGCGGCATCGCACTCGCGAGCCCGCAGCGCCAGGTGCGCCTGCGCGATGTGGAGGATTTGCGCGCCTTCCTTGCCAAGCGCGCCAGCGAAAAAGCCGACGAACGACGTGCCGGAGCCAGTGACCTCGAACCCGGTGCCGGCGACGGCAAACCCGGCGAGGGCGAGCCCCGCAAGTCCTGAGACCAGCCAACAAAAAAAGCGCGCCCAGGGGCGCGCTTTTTCAATCTGCTTCTCTACCGCCGTACCGAACGGCGGTGGCGCTCAATCCTCGCGATAGACCCGCTCGCGGCGCTCGTGGCGCTCCTGCGCCTCCACGGAAAGGGTAGCGATCGGGCGCGCATCGAGCCGCTTGAGGCCGATGGGCTCGCCCGTCTCCTCGCAATAGCCGTAGGAGCCATCCTCGATGCGTGCCAGCGCAGCGTCGATCTTGGCAATGAGCTTGCGCTGACGGTCGCGCGCGCGCAATTCCAGCGCACGGTCCGTCTCGGACGTGGCGCGATCGGCGAGATCTGCGTGCTGGGTGGATTCCTCGTGCAGCCCGACGAGCGTCTCGCGCGTCTGGCGAATGATCTCGTCCTTCCACGCGAGCAGCTTCTGGCGGAAGTACATCCGCTGGCGCTCGTTCATGAAAGGCTCGTCCTCCGACGGGCGATAATCTGGAGGCAGCACTATCGACGAAGACTTGGCGCGTGCCGTCATTTTTCTCCCCGCAACTTTCTGCTTTACGACAACCTTATTGTCGCCCGACCTCTTATCACTCGCTTTTTTTTCGCTGGCTTTGGTGCTGCCAGCTTTATTGGGAGCGGGCTTGATCCCACTGGCCTTCTTGGCGGCCACCTTACCACCGCTCGATGCCTTCACTTTGGCCGGCGCGGCACTATCGCGCTTTGCCACAGCGGAGGGTGCAGCGCGGCTCACGGGGGAGCCCTTCGCCTTCACAGGCTTCTTGGCGCTTCGCTTGCTCATCGGGCCTCCAGGAGGCTTGCAGAGACGGCCGGCCCCTCAACCGGCAGGCAACAAGCTATTTTAGGGGCCTCCTATTGGCGGCACTGCGTCCATCTGTCAAGACGTTCCGCTGCCGGAGCTAAAGGGCGGCAGGGACAACGAAAAGGTGCCCGATACAATTCGCTGAAGCCCGGGGTGCATCCCGGGGGTGCGCCGGGTCGCCTTCCCGCCCATGGGCGAGGCCGGCCGGACCAAACGGCTGTTGCGGCATAGCCCCGCGCCTGCCCCGTCTTGCCGGTGGCACGCGCCGGTCTTTAATGTCGAATCAGCCAAACGGTGCCCGTGTGCCGGTACGAAAGGACCCCATCCCCCCGATGAAGTTCGATGGAACGCGCCGCTATGTAGCGACGGACGATCTCAAGGTAGCCGTCAACGCCGCCATCACCCTCTCGCGCCCGCTGCTGATCAAGGGCGAGCCGGGCACCGGCAAGACCGCCCTCGCCATAGAGGTGGCGGAAGCCCTCGGCGTGCCCATCATCGAGTGGCACATAAAATCCACGACCAAGGCGCAACAGGGCCTTTATGAATACGATGCCGTCTCGCGCCTGCGCGACAGCCAGCTCGGCGACGAGCGCGTGCACGACATCAGGAATTACATCAAGCGCGGCAAGCTCTGGGAAGCGTTCGCGCACGAGGGCCGTCCCGTCCTGCTGATCGACGAGATCGACAAGGCCGACATCGAGTTCCCCAACGACCTGTTGCAGGAGCTCGATCGCATGGAGTTCTTCGTCTACGAGACCGGCGAGACGGTAAAGGCGAAGAACCGCCCCATCGTCATCATCACCTCGAACAACGAGAAGGAGCTGCCGGACGCATTCCTGCGCCGCTGCTTCTTCCACTACATCAAGTTCCCCGATGCCGAGACGATGCAGCAGATCGTCGACGTGCACTTCCCGGGCCTCAAGGGGCGGCTCGTTTCGGAGGCGATGCGCATTTTCTACGAGTTGCGCGAGCTACCCGGCATCAAGAAGAAGCCCTCGACCTCGGAGCTGCTCGACTGGCTGAAGCTGCTCCTCAACGAGGACATCTCGCCCGAGGCATTGCGCGAGGCGGACAACCGCAAGGCCATTCCGCCGCTCGCGGGCGCGCTGCTGAAAAACGAGCAGGATGTCCACCTGTTCGAGCGCATCGCCTTCATGGCCCGCCGCCGCGGCGAGTAGCACCCGCCGGCGACTGCCGCCGTCATTCGGCCTCTTGGGCTGCAGCGCTCCCGCAGACCACCTCAGATGCGGTGGATGACGACGAGCTCGCGGAAGGCGTGCCACGTGGCATAGCCGAGCAGCGGCACGACCACGATCAACCCGAAGAACAGCGTCACCAGGCCAATCGCCATATGGCCAGCGATCAGCGCCGCCCAAAGGAGCATGGGCGCGAGGTTGACGCGCACGGCCTGGACACTCGTAGCCATTGCCGTCACGGCATCGACGTCCTTCGCCAGCAGGAGCGGCGCGGCGATGCTCGACAGGGTGAACACCATGGCGGCCAGAACGGCTCCACAGATCGTCCCGGCGAACAGCAGCGCAAGGCCCGCATTCGTGAAGAGCAGCGTATGCACGAACTGGGTCGGATCCGGCACCGCCGTCTCCCCGAGAAAAAGGGAGAGCAACAGGAAAGCCAACTCGATCCAGGCGAAGAAACCCAGGAACAGCGCCACGCCGAACAGCCCGAGCCGGCCCGTTGCGGGCGCGACCCCCGAAATAACCGTTCCGAGCGTGACGGGCTGCCCCTTTTCCAGAAGGCGGCTCACTTCATAGAGACCCGCCGCGAGCAGCGGCGCAATCAGCACGAAGCCCCCGGCGAATATGGGGATCAGCGCGATCACCTCCAGCCGGTTGAGCGTGGTGACCAGCAGCCAGCCTCCGAGCGTGAAAACGATTCCGTATGCGAGGCTCATGAGGGGCACCGCACGCAGATCGCGCCAGCCGGCGGCAAGCCATTCCCATGGGGAATCGAGTGTCACCCGCCGCACCGCAAAGCCGACCTGCCCATAGGTCGCTAGTTTCGTATCCGGCGCCTGCGAGCGGTCTTGCCCATGCATGGCGGAGGTCCCCTTTTATGTTTCCCTCGACAGCGTCCGGGCCGCGGTTTTGTAACGTACCCTGATCTATGTCGTTACATAGCTTGATCTGGGTCGCCCCGCAGCTGCCGAATTTGCTGCGTCGCGATCTCGATGCCTGACCGCGATTGGAATAGTGCACGGGAAAGAGCGCCCGGGGCCGCATCCGCACCGGGCGGATCGATGAGCGAACCCGCAGCAGGAGCCCCGCCGGCGACCGGCGGCTCCGTAAAAGCCGATTAGCTGCGCCCTTCAATATTACACATTGGCAAGCTGGCATCGCGCTGCCCCGGCCAACATGAACGCGACCTGTCATTCGGCTTCAGTGATCGTTCAAAGACACTGGCTAAACTTGAGGAAAATCACCACGAAGCAGGTGGAGGCTCCATGTCCGAATTCATTCGCAGCGGCCTGATCATCCTCATGGGAATGACGGTGATGGTCGCCGGCATACTCGTCATCTTTTACGGCTGACACGGCCACCGGCGTGCCGGCGACTTGCCGGCGCGAGCACTTCGCACTAGCTAAGGGGGCTCTGTGAGGTCCCCTTGCCGACGTCCGAGCCACCTTCCGCGTCCGACACCGCGTCTTCGCCGGCCTGGCACCATGCCGCCGGCGCCATGCTCACCGATATGATGACGCCGACGCTGCGTCTCGGCGTGACCGGCCTTTCGCGGGCCGGCAAGACGATCTTCATCACCGCGCTGATCCGCAGCCTCGTCTCGGGCGGTCGCCTTCCCTTCTTTCTGCCCGAAGCGGAGGGACGCATCGAGCGTGCCTACCTCGAGCCGCAGCCCGACGATGCGGTACCGCGCTTCGACTACGAAGGCCACCTCGCGGCACTGTCACGCGATCCGCCCGACTGGCCGGAAAGCACGCGGCGGCTCAGCCAGCTCCGCGTCACCATCGAATACCGCTCGGAAAGTGCGCTGCGCCGCGCGTTCGGCATCTCGCGCCTGCACCTCGACGTGGTCGACTATCCCGGCGAGTGGCTCGTCGATCTGCCGCTCCTCAACATGAGCTACGATGCCTGGTGCGCCGAGGCTGTTGCGCAAGCGGCCGCGCCGCGCCGGCAGGCGCACTCCACCGCGTGGCGCACGTTCCTCGAGACCGCCGATCCGAATGCGCCGCAGGACGAGCAGATCGCGCTCAGGGGCGCGCAGCTCTTCGGCGATTATCTCCGCGCCGCCCGCGCCGACGACCACGTGCTGCACACGACGGGACCGGGACGTTTTCTTCTGCCCGGCGATCTCGAAGGCTCGCCCCTGCTCACCTTCTGCCCGCTCGCGCTCGGCGGCGACGGCTACGGCCGTGGCTCGCTCGCCGCGATGATGGCGCGACGCTTCGAGAGCTATAAGGCCCATGTCGTGAAGCCGTTCTTCCGCGATCACTTCAGCCGTCTCGACCGGCAGATCGTGCTCGTCGACGTGCTGGGTCCGCTGAACGAAGGCGGCGATGCCATCGTCGATCTGGAGCAAGCCCTAGAAGCGGTGCTGAGCGTGTTTCGCACTGGCTCCGGCAACTGGTTCAGCGCGCTGTTCACCCGCCGCATCGACAAGCTCCTGTTCGCCGCCACCAAGGCCGACCATATTCACTCGTCGAGCCACGACCGCCTGGAGGCCATCCTGCGCGTCATCACCGACCGCGCCATGGGCCGGGCGGCAGAGACCGGCGCCGAGGTCGGCGTGCAGGCCCTCGCCGCCCTGCGGGCGACGCGCGAAGCGGAAGCAAAGGTCGACGGCGAGCTGCTGCCCTGCATCGTCGGCGTCCCGATGCCGGGCGAGCGGATCGGCGGCAAGGTTTTCGACGGCCGCGCGGAAGCCGCGGTGTTTCCGGGAGACCTCCCCGCAAATCCGCGCGATGCCTTGAAGCGCGACGCAGCCCCCGCCGGACTGCACTTCGTACGCTTCCGCCCGCCGCGGCTGCTGCCACCGGGCATCGACGGTGAATCGCCGCCGCTGCCCAACATCCGGCTCGACCGCGCCCTCGACTTCTTACTCTCGGACTGGCTCGCATGACGTCAGATACCGACAACCGGCGCCCGCGCGCCTTCGACCCGACGGATCCGGCGCTGCGCACGGCGCCCGAAGTGGAATCGCCGGCCGCCGAGGCTCCCACGTCGTCGCGCGCGCGGCGTGGGCGGCAGGCTCCAAAGCCCACGAGCGTTCGGCCCACCGCCGGCCACCTCAAGCGCGGCATTCGCTGGGGCTCGATGCTGCTCTCCGGCATCGCCGGCCTGATCGCGCTGGCAACGACGCTCTGGTTCACGCGCTACGTGGAGATCGCCCTCGCGCGCCAGGATTGGGTCGGCTGGATCGCGTTCGCGCTTCTCTGCCTCGTCGGCATCTCGGCGCTCGTGCTCATCCTGCGCGAGATCATCGGCATGTTTCGCCTCGCGCGCCTCGGCGCCCTGCGCCAGGAGGTGACGCACGCGCTGCACGATAAAGATCCCGCCGCGGAGCGCCGCGCCATCGGACACCTCAAGCGCATCCTCTCGGGCCGCGCCGATATGAAATGGCCGCTTGCCCGCTTCACCGAACATGAGCGCGCAGTGATGACGGCGGGGGATCTTCTCTCCCTCGCCGACCGCGAGCTGATGATGCCCCTCGATCAGGAAGCGCGGCGCACGGTGCTCGCCACCGCAAAACGCATCGGCATGGTGACGGCGATCAGCCCGATGCCGTGGATCGCAATGCTCTACGTGATGATCGAGAACCTGCGCATGCTGCGCGCCATCGCCGGGTTGTATGGCGGTCGCCCAGGTCCGCTCGGTGCATTGCGGCTTGCGCGCCTCGTCGTCGGGCACATCATCGCGACGGGCGGCGTCGCGTTCACCGATGATCTCCTCGGGCAATTCTTAGGTCAGGATCTCTTGCGCCGCTTGTCGCGGCGGCTTGGGGAAGGTGCGTTCAACGGTGCGCTCACCGCCCGCGTCGGTGCGGCGGCGGTCGAGGTCTGCCGTCCGCTGCCCTTCATCTCCGCGCCGCCGGTGCGGGCGCGGGACATGCTGGCCGAAGCCTTCCGGCGCAACGCAACCTCGGTCCGCGAAGCGGGCTAACGGCAACGCCGTAGATGACGAACCGATCACCGAGCCTTGACCTGCTCAGGGCCCATCCTTCACTTCGCCCGCGAAGCGGGCCTGGGCCCAAGGGGCCCCGCGCCTTAGGCGCGGCCATCAGCTCGCACCACGAGGGCCGCAAGCAAAGCTTCTCTCAGCTCGTGTCAGCCAGCTCCAACTGCGCCCGCGAAGCGGGAGCTTAACTTCGCCCGCGAAGCGGGCCAGGGCGCAACGCGCCCCGGCGCGAGCGCCGGCCCTCAACTCGCACCACAAGGGCCGTAGTCAAAGCTTCTCTCAGCTCGTGTCAGCTCAAATCAAGCCGCGCGCGTGATCTCGACCACGTTCGAAGCCGCGAGGGACCGGCCCGCGATGTGGTCGGCCCACTCCCCGCTCGCCCGCCGCGCACTCTCTATGATAGCGGGCTCGTTGCGGCAGTCCCGCGTCGAAAGCAGCGCACGGAACGGGCGCGCCGCACGGCGCGACGTGAGCCAGCTCATGGGCGCGGAAAGCACGAGGCCGACGATGACGGGTGACATCCACGCCAGCACGAGCGCCGAGGCCTCGTAGCACGCGATGCCCATCACCACACCGATCAACATATGCCAGCGGTGGTAGCGCACGGCCTCGGAGAACGGGATGCCCTCGCCGTCGCGGCTCTGCGAGCGCCAACCGGAATCGAGCCCGAGCAGCACCTGAAACACCGCGACCGTCTGCGTCACCATCAGGATCGGCGATAGCAGGATGGAGAAGAGCGTCTCCGTCAGCACCCCGAACACGGCGCGTGTAACGCCGAGGTGCTCGCGGGCCTGGCGCACCCGTTTGATTTCGAGCGCGAGCCCAAGGAACTTCGGCATCAGCACGATGGCCATGGTGGCGAAGAAGAGCCGCAAGGCCGCGCCGGGATCCGTCACCGGCCAGACGGGGAAGAGCGTCTTCTCGTCGATGAAATAGCTCGGGATCATCTGCTGGCCCTGCAGGGCGAGCACGATACCGACCACCAGCGAGGACGCCCAGACGAGCGACATCAGATAGGACGTGGCGCCCATCAACAGATGCAAGCGGCCCATCGTGGTGATGTTCGACGTGAAGACGATGCCGAGGTGCTGCAGGTTGCCCTGCGCCCAGCGCCGGTCGCGGGCGACGACATCGGGCAGCGTGGGCGGCTGGCCTTCGTAGCTGCCCTCGACGGTCGGCACCATGTGCACGCCCCAATCCGCCTTGGCGAGCAGAACCGCCTCGACGAAGTCGTGGCTCTGAATGTCGCCGCCGAACGGCGCGCGGCCGGGCAGCGTCGGCAGGCCGGCCGCCGAGGCGAACGCCACCGTGCGGATGATGGCGTTATGGCCCCAGTAGTTGCCCTGGTCGCGGTGCCAGAAGGCGAGCCCCGCGGCAACGAGCGGCCCGTACACGTTCGAAGCGAACTGGGTGAGATACTGCAGTAGCGTCGTCGCGCCGGTGAGACGCGGCACCGTCTGAATGAGACCCGCGGTCTCGTCCCGCTGCATCGCGAGGGCAAGGCGCACGAGCGTCGTCCCCGACATGACGCTGTCGCCGTCGAGGATGACGAAGTGCTCGTACGCCCCGCCGAAGCGGCGCACCCAGTCCTTGATGTTCCCGGCCTTGCGTCCGCGGTTCTCGCGCCGGCGCCGGTAATTGACCGGAATGATGTCTTTCAGCCGATGACGCAGTGCGCGGTAGGCACTTTCCTCGGCCGCGCCCACGCCAGTGCCGGTCTCGTCGCGCGTGTCGGAAACAATAAAGACATCGAAGGCGCCGGCGGTGCCCAGCGATTCCAATTCCAGCGCGATCGCCTGCACCGTGCCCGCGATGCGCGCCGGGTCCTCGTGATAGACCGGGAACAGCAACGCCGTACGCGTTGTCAGCGCAGCTCCAGGCAGCGGCAGGTCGATCGTATCGGCCTTTTCCCCACCGAAGAGCGGAATGAAGCCCAGCGCCGCGTTGAGCGAGCCGAGTGCGATCCAGCCGAACGCAATCGTCGACAGGATGAGAAAGAGGAACTGGAGCGGCGTTGCCTGCTCGACGGCCAGTACCCGATAGAGCTCGTGTGCGAACGCGGCCGTGAGCAGCAGCGCGCCCGTGAAAACCGCAGCCCGCGGAATCCAGTAGCCTTTACGGCGGCGGGGCTTGGCTCCGCGCGCCTTGAAATCGTGATCGGGCATTTCGAGCGGAGATTCCGCCGGCAGCAGATCCGGGCTGCTTGCATCCGGTATGCGGCCGATCTTGTCTGCGGCCACAGGGATGTCGCTCATGATTTGGTCCATCGATAGAGCCACGTCTCGGAAATCTGTTGATCCCCAAGCCTCAAGGCCAAACGAAGCTCACACAATTCGGTTCCACCCGGATCGAGCTCGAAGCTCACGCGCACGCCATTGACTTCCGGGTTGTCGTGCACGGAAACGTCCAAGATCGTGCCGGGGTTGGCGGTGACGACCGCAACCGGCACTTGCTGTTTGCCACTCACCGCAGGACCGGCGAAGTCGACGACGAACTTGGTCGTCTCCTCCCGCTTGCCCCGGCCGACACGCGTCGCAACCGTCGAAGCCCCGCTCCATGCGATCGGCAAGGTGTTGGTCCAGAACATGCGGTAGCCGAACGAGAACGGCACACCCGCATCGAGGCTCTTCGCCGGCTTCCAATAGGCGACGATGTTGTCGTGAATTTCCTCACCCGTGGGAATCTCGATCAACTCGACGTAGCCAGAGCCCCACGTGCCTTTGGGCTCGATCCAGACCGTGGGGCGCTTTTCATATCGCGCCTCGAGGTCTTCGAAGGAATGGAACGAGCGCGCGCGCTGGCACAGCCCGAAGCCCTTCACGTTCTTATCCAGGAAGGCGCTGGTCTGCAGCGTCCGCGGATTGGTGAGCGGCCGCCAGATGCACTCGTTGTTGCCGTTGAGGATGGCAAGCCCGTCGCTGTCGTGGACGGCGGGTCGGAAGTCGTCATCGATACGGTGGTGACCAGGACCGTGCAGATACATGCTCGTGAGTGGTCCGAGGCCGACATGCTTCAGCGGCCGGCGCGGGAAGATCGTCGCCTCCACGTCGATGACGGTCGCTTCGCCGGGCTCCGCCTTGAAGCGATAGGCGCCGGTGACGGATTCGCTATCCAGCAGCGCGTGGACGGTGATGGCGCGCTCACCGGGTGCAGGGCGCTCGATCCAGAAGGAACGGAACAGCGGGAACTCTTCGCCGCCCGGACGGGCGGTATTGACGGCGAGGCCCCGCGCCGAGAGGCCATAGAGATGTCCGCGGCCCACGGCGCGGAAGTAGCTCGCGCCCTGGAACACGACATACTCGTCGAAGTAATCGGGGCGATTGATCGGCCCGTGCACACGGAAACCGGAGAAACCGTAGGGTGCAGCCGGATCGGCATCCTTGATGAGCGGCCCGATGGAGAACAGGTTTCCATCGGCCTTCAGACGCCGCGCCATGCCGTCATTGACGAGCCAGATCTCTACCGGCGTGGTGTAAAGCCAGCCCATCGGGAGAAGTTGCAGCTCGAAATCGATCGCCTCGCCGCGCCAGATGGCCTGGTCGGTGCGGAACCGCACGTCGCGGAACTGGTCGTAGGAGAGCTGGCTGAACGCCTTCGGTAGAGTGAGTGACGGGCTATCGAAGTCGCTCTGCGCAAGATCCCGCGCCAGGTTCTTGACGAGATCGCCGGTGAAAGCAGCCGTCGCGTCGATCGCCGGTTCGGCCATCGCCGGGGACGTCCCGTTCACACGCATGCCGAGACCGAGCACCGCTGCCAGTGCACTCGCCGACATCAGGACCGATCGCCGGTCCACCCGCGTCGCTTCCATATATTCCGTCTGCTTTCCGTGCTCTGTGGCGCCCTTGCCGACGGTAACGCACACCGCATCCTTAGCGTTCACCCCTGCCCAAGCGTCGCGCCAAGAATATGTCCTGGCGCGAGGGTACTTTGCAGCGGCTTAACAAGCCCGGTGTGGTGTTTCCTTCCGGCGGCGGGTCTTCGCCTTGCTCTCCGCGCCGCGTGGGATCTTTCCCAGGCGCGAATACGCATCGGCGCTACATTCTGCGCTGCAGCACGTTAATGTAGCCACAGTATTTGGGCAAGCGAGTGACAGGCTGCGGGAGGCGTTCAGCACCCCCGTGCGACGCCGCGGCGCATCCCCGGCCACGCCCACAAAGTTCGCACCCCTCGCCTCCAGGTTTGCCGGCGATCGATGGCGAGACGGCCGGCTAGGCTGGAGCACGGCCAGGATGAAATGGGGCGGCATCTCTCTGCATAGCGGCGCTCGGCGAGCCGGCTGGGGGGAAATGCCATGGTTGAAGGAAGGCAGCCTATCGAGGCGGCGCTGCCGACCCAAACTTAGTGTCGATCTTGCCCGGCAGTCTCTTCGTCGCCCGACCGCCGTTTCACACTGGCGGCCCCGGATCTACCGCTGCGCGTCCATTCGAATGGGGCGATAGCTATAGGAGGCGATTTCCGCCGCCTCTCCTCTATCCATCCTACGTCCTCAATCCGCAGTGTTCTCTTCGGTGGCCCACGGGAGCTTCCGTCGCCGGGCACACTTTCGGCCCGGCTCGCGCTCCTCTCACCTGAAGCTTCTCTCCGCTGTCCCAACTCCCTTCCGAAACTCCGAGGACAGGGAATTCTTCCCATTTTCCAGAAGCCGACGCGTGAAGGCTTGGCCAGGGGCTGCGGTCGCGGCACGCTCTTGCGCAGCGTGGCGAAACGAACATACGGCAATCTCCGCTGGGGGTAACTTGGCCAACACGATACCGCCGCAATTGGAAAAACACCCACCTTTTCAAGCAACTAAGGCGTGTTTCGCTCACGTTGCTTTCGGGACACAAGGATGGTGGATTCCGCGGCTTTCAGCGCCCAGACCGTTCCCTACGTCGTCAATCTCTGCTTAATGTTTCACCCCGAGCGGTGATTCGGTCCGGTTGGCCGCCACCGTGCAAGTGAACAAGGTTGCGTTGGGTTTCGTAGGGAGTAGGCGGCACTTGTGCGTGGCGTCGCCATCAAAAAGTAAGCAGACGGGAGTAGGTCAATGAGAAAGAATAGTCTAGGCGCCCTGGTGGCAGCAGGCCTGCTGGCTGGCGGTTTTTCCGCCGGTAGCGCCTCCGCCGCCGACTTGGGGGGCAACTGCTGCGCCGATCTCGAGGAGCGCATCGCCGAGCTCGAGGCCACCACCGCCCGCAAGGGCAACCGCAAAGTCTCGCTCACCGTTTCCGGCTGGGTTGGCGAGCAGGTCATGTGGTGGGACGACGGACGTGAGTCCAACACTTATGTCGTTGGCCTTGGTTCCACGCTGTCTTCGCACTTCAAATTCACCGGCCAGGCTACGATCTCTCCCGGCTGGTACGCCGGTTACGTGATCCATGTCGAGGCGATCTCCAGCGACTCGCTGACGATCAACCAGAACACGTCGGTCGGCCCGGCAGCTCTCTCTAACGGCGGCTTCGGCGGCTACCAGACGCAGCTCCTGCAGTCGTTCTGGTTCATCAAGAGCGATCACCTCGGTAAGGTGTCGGTCGGTCTGCAGTCGCAGGCTTCGGACAACACCGCCATCCTCGTTGACGGCTCTGGCTCGCTCGTCCCCGCCAACTGGGTGGCGTTCGAGTACGGCGGGTTCTTCCTGCGCGATAAGAACACTGGTGCTCTCACCAACGCCACCTACGGCATGAACAGCCGTTGCGTCGGCGGCGGCGCGGTCGGTGACTGCAACGGCGCAACGCAGCACGTCGTCCGCTACGACTCGCCCACCTTCGGCGGCTTCTCGGTCTCGGCCTCTTGGGGCGAAGACGACATGTGGGATGTTGCCGCTCGCTATGCGGGTGAGCATGCCGGCTTCAAGGTTGCCGTTGCCGCTGCCTACAACGAGATCAGTGGCGGTAATCTCGGCGTTACCGGTGACACCTATCAGTACTTCCAGATCGGTGGCTACATCGAGCACGTCCCGACGGGCCTGTTCGCCTACGGCGCCTACGGTCACAACCAGTCTGACCTGCTGTCCGGCGACAGCGACACCTACTACATCAAGGCCGGTCTGCGTGAGCGCTGGACCCCGCTCGGCCACACCGTTCTCTACGGTGAGTACGAGCAGTCCAAGGGCGACGGCGGCTTCTCGCTTGGCAGCACCGTGGGTGGTGGCGATATTATCGGCAGCAGCTCCAAGATGCAGCTGTGGGGTCTCGGTGTCGTCCAGGAGATCGACGCCGCCGCCATGTCGCTCTGGGTGTCCTATCGCCACATCAGCCAGGATGACAGCGTGGCCAATGGCGCTGGCATTGACTTCGAAGACTTCCAGTACGTGAAGGCCGGCGCGCTCATCAACTTCTGAGCCACCGACACTCACCTGAAGACAGCGGAAGCCGCCCACCCGGGCGGCTTCTTGCTTTTGCGCCACCGCGATCGCTCCCCCGATCTCAATCCGATCCAATCGGCGTCGCGGGCACTACCAGCGCGCAATGGCAGGTTGCTCTTGCTTACCGCGACCAGGATAGGCCGCCCTACCTCCGGCAGAATACGCCGACGACGACTCAGAGACGCCCGGCTTGCATCTACGTTAAACGGCCGCTCTTGACCGTATTAACGTAGAGCTGGGTGCCGGGAAGCCGCGCGAGGACGCGAGGCCGCGTACCCTCGTCCATGAGCGCGAAAGCCGTAGAGAGCCCATCGGCCAGTGCCGCGGTGGACGTGACCACGCTCAGATTGGTCGCGGGCTTGGCGCACCGGCCCGTTGCCGGGTTGAAGAGGTGATTGCAGCGGCCGTCCGCATTGAACTGAAACCCGTTGGCGCCCGTGGTGGCGACGGCCTTGTCGACGAGATCGAATGTGCGCGGCGGCTTCGCCGTCTCGATAGCCACTTGCCATGCGCCGCCGTCGGGACGATGGCCGACGGTGCGAATCTCGCCCATGTCGACCAGCGAGCTGGCTATTCCTTCCCGACGCAGGAGATCGACGACGCGGTCGGTGATGTAGCCCTGCGCGATTCCGTTGAGTGTCAGCCCCATACCGCGGCGTGCGAGCACGACGCGGTCGCGATTGAAGCTGACGTTGGACCAGCCGACGAGCTTCACAGCCGCAGCGAGCGCCTCCGGTGACGGTCCCGCGGGGTCGGCGTCAGGGGCGGCGAAGTGATCGGCATAGCACCGCCACAGGGGCTGGACAGTCGGGTCGAACGCACCGTCCGTCGCGCGCCAAACGTCATCGCATACACGGAAAAGCTCGACGAGCTCCACGGGAGGCGCGGCGAGAACACCATGACGGTTGAGCTCGGCGAGCGCCGTGTCGTCGCGGTAGATGCTGAAGATCGCTTCGAGGCGGCGGGCTTCCGCGACGGCGCGGCGTAACAGCTCCTCGCCCGCGCGGCGGTCGGGATGGCTGAGGCGGAGGGTTGCGACGGCACCGAGCATGACGCCGGTCCATTCGATCAGCGGTTCGGCGCCTCGGCGCGGCGAGGCCCCCAGCGGCACGAGCGCGGCGCCGCCCATGGCAGCGCAGAGGGCGATAACTTTCCGTCGATCGAGGGATGTCCGCATAGCTTTTCCTAGAGCATTTTCCGACGAAGTGGATGCCGGTTCGTCGCGAGAAAATGCGACCAATCAAAATCTAGGGCGTCCGATCCGATTCCATCGGAAGACGCTCTAGTGCTCGCCACCCGCGCCATGACTGTGCGGGTTTGCGGTATCGGTGTTTTCGGGCGCGGGCTCCGAACTCAAGACGTAGTCCTTCGGGACATCGGCAAAAGCGACGATCCGGCCGCCGTTTTCCGCCACGAACTTCTCCGCGTCGGCGCGGCTTGAAAATGGGACCGTCTCGGGCGCGCCCATGCCGCCCTGTTTGCGGCTGTCGATGACGAACAGCGCGCTGCGGGCTTCGATCCAGTTATCGGCGCCCGGGTGCTCCCAGCTCGGCGCCTTGCCCATATCGGACACGTAGATGGCGCGGATGTCCTTCGCCTCCTCGTCGAGCATCGTATAGGAGAACGCATCCCGCGCGGAGGAGAACCAGACCGGCACCTTCTGGCTCGCCAGGATGATCTGCCCTTTGGGGCCCGTGTGCTCCATGAGATCCATGCCGCAGTAATGGCCGATGGCCTCCGACGTGAGCGTCTGGGGCGGCGGCGTCTCGGTGGCCTTCTCCGCATCGCAGCCGGCTACCGAGAAGACGGCGAAGAGGAGCGCGACGAAGGACGGTATGCTCTTCATAACTCCCTCCTGGAAAATATCATGGCGGCGAACGCGAGCGGCACGAGCGTCCAGGCCGCGAGTGCCCCCAGCAGAAGCGCAGGGCTCAGGGTAACCGTTCCGGCGAGGCCGGACATGCCCGAGAAGCTGCTGACGTTCGCGGTCCCGGCGAGATTCAAAAGGCGATAGACGTCGGTGGGGTTGAGGAGCAGCAGGCCGCTGAGCGCCGTCGACGAGATCAACCGGCCCTGATCGACCACGAGCACGCCGAGAAGCCCCATGTCGAACACGATGACGAGCAGCAGCCAAACGCCGATGGCGATGCCGGCCGCGGTTGCGCGCTCACGCACGAGCACGCTCACCAGATAACCGATGGCGATAAAGGCGGCGCCCAGCAAGATCGAGGTGCCGATCATGGCGGCGAACGCGATCCAGCTTTGCGCGGTGATCGTCGACCCCGTCGCGGAGAGCGTCACCGCCGCGGTGCCGTACCCGAGCACGGTCGCAAACGCGAGTATCGCCAAATGGCCCGCAAACTTGCCGATGAGCACCTGCCCGCGGCTCACCGGATAGCTGAGGAGGAGAAGCATGGTTCCCCGCTCCGTCTCGCCGACGATGGCATCGTGCGATATCAGGAGCGCAAGCAGCGGCACCAGGAAAATTGTCAGGCTCGACAGGCTGACGATCACGACGTCGAGGGTGCGCGCGCCGACGGTTCCCACCGGCGCGCTGCCGAGGAACGTCAACGACAGAGCAAGGGCGGCGAGCAGCGCCGTCATCAGGAGAACCCATCGATTGCGCAGGCTCTCTTGAATCTCCTTCGCGGCAATCAGGTAGATGTTTCTCATGCCGCGCCTCCACGCAGGAAGTGGGCGTACAGCTCGTCGAGGGACGGCGGAATGACATCGATATCGTCGATGAGGTCGCCGGCGGTAGCGGCGCGGCGCAGAACCTCGATCTTCTGGGCAGGCGTGACGTCGAACTCCGCGCGATGGCCGTTGAACGTGCCCGTCGTTGCCGCCGCTCCCATCACCTCGCGCAGCTTTTCCGTACCGCCTTGGGTGACGGAAAAACGGATCCTCGCCGGCAGCTTGGCAATGCGCCGCAGCTCATCGAGCGTGCCATCCGCCACGAGGCGGCTGCGGCTGATGATGATAACGCGTTCGGTGCGCTCCTCGAGCTCGGTGAGCACATGGGAGGACAGCACGACCGTCGTGCCGCGAGCGCGAAGCTCGCCGATGATCTCGTAGAACTCCATGCGCAGGCCGGGATCGAGACCCGTGGTCGGCTCGTCGAGCAGCAACAGCCGGGGCGAGCCGATGAGCGCCTGTGCGAGGCCGAGGCGCTGGCGCATGCCTTTCGAATAGGTGCCGATCCGCCGATCCGCGGCTTTGGCCAATCCGACGCGGTCGAGCAACGGCCCGGTGCAATCCACCGGCTCCGACTTGAGGCGCGCGTAGAACGCCAGGACCTCCCGCCCCGTCAGCGCAGTATTGAAGGAGACGCTCTCCGGCAGATAGCCGAGCTTGCGGCGGGCTTCCGTGCTGCCCGCTGCGGGATCCTCTCCGAGGACGCGGATATTGCCCTCGTTCGGGCGCAGAAGGCCGAGCATCAGCTTGATGAGCGTCGTCTTGCCCGCACCGTTGTGGCCCACGAGGGCGACCGTCTGGCCCGGCTGGAGCGCGAACGATATGTCGCGCACGCCATCGACCGCGCCGTAGCGCTTCGTGACGTGAGAAATCTCGACCAGGGACGTCACTGCGACCTCGCGCTTCCATCGGAGCTTGGAACGACGGCCGGCGCCATCAGCGGACGGCTGTCGACGACACCGCCGGGCAGCAACGCTGGAAACTGCGCCTGCGCCCAGCGGATGATCTGCATCGCGGGGCTGTTGACGAGCACCTTTGCCTGCGGCGCAGTCCAAAGCACTTTATCGATGATGTCGTTGGGCCGGTACGCCGTATCGGCGATGCCATCGCCGTTGAGGTCGAAAGCCGGGTTGTCGCTCCAGAAGTTGCCGCGACCGTCCTTCGACCAATCGAGATACCGCGTGCCGACATACTTCACCTGGTTGCGATTTTGAACGAACGCGTTGCCGGTGATCTCGTTACCCTCCGATCCGGCGGTGAAGTGCACGCCGATGTCGCATCCCTCGAACCAGTTGTTGCGGAACTTGTTCTTGTTTGCGTTGTAGATGAAGACGCACTTCTCCGGCGCATTCCGAAATCCTGAAGTCTCCGTCGAGGAGGCCTCTTCCGCCGCGGGGAGGCCATGCTCGCGCGTATCGCCCTTGCTGCCGCGGAAGCCTCTCGTCACCCAGCGGATGGCCGGCAGCATACGCCCTTTGACCGTGTTACCCGTAATCTCGGAGTTGTTGGCGAAGTTGAACAGGAAGCCGTGGTTGAGATCGCCATCCGAGACGTTGTTCCGCACGCGAAGGCGGTGCGAGAACATGATGGCGAAACCCACGGTATTGCCGGTAGAGACGTTGTCTGCGATTTCGCTGTCGTCGGTGTACATGTAGTGAACGGCGAAGCGGAGCTTGCTAAAGCGGTTGCCGCGGAACACGTTCCGTTTGCTTGCAACGGAAAAGATGCCGTCGCGGCCAAAGCTGATGTCGTTATCTTCGACGCGTGCACCGGACGCGCTCCACACCGAGATGCCGTTGCCCGCCTCGTTGAGCCGCCCTTCCTCGATGCCGATGATCACATTGCCGCGCGCGAGCGAGTTCTCGGCGCCATGCAGGTAGATGCCGTAGAGATTGCCCTCCAGCCGGTTACCTTCGACGACGGCGCCGGCCGCGCCCTTCTTGACGAATACGCCGGCGTCCATAGTTCCGAGATCGCGGCCGGAGCCGCGTATCGTGAGACCGCGTACGATGCCGCCCGGCCCGGAAATGGTCACCACGCTGCCCTGCCCCGGCCCTTCGACGACGGCGCCGGGCTCACCTTCGAGGGTGACATTGGCGCCGACCTGGACCGGTCCGCGATGGATGCCGCGCGCAAGAACCACAACGTCACCCGCAGCCGCGCGGTCGAGCGCAGGCTGTGCTGCGCTCCCCGGCGGCACGGTCACGCGCTCGGCGAGCGCCGGCGTGGCGAGGAGGGCCGCCAAAGCGGCAGCCCCCCGGATTGTCCGTGCGCGTAGGTTCACCAAGTCTACCTCGGGTTAGGTGCCCTGCGGCTCGACCAGCATCCGGCCCTGCATCTCCATGTGCATGGCATGGCAGAACCAGCTGCAATAGTACCAGTGCACGCCGGCTTTATCGGCTCTGAACGTCACCGACGAAGTTTGCTGCGGGCTGATCTCCATGTTGACGCCGTAGTTCACGATGCAGAAGCCGTGCGTCAGATCCTCCACGTCGTCGACGTTGGTGACGCAGACGGTCACCTCGTCACCCTGCTTGACGGTGAACTTGTCGAGACCGTAGGCGGGAGCCGCCGAGGTCATGTAGACGCGCACTTTGTTGCCGTCACGGATGACCTTGTTGTCCTCCTCCAGCTTGATGCCGTCCGCAGCGGCCTGCTTCACGGTATCGGCGAAGAACGGGTCGTCCCGCTTCCACACATGCAGCGGATTGATCTTCGAGCGATGCACGATGGTCGCATCGTGCGGCTCGGCGAAAGACGGCCCGTCGTGGACGATCACCATCTGGTCGCCGGAGATGTCGATGAGCTGGTCGTTCTCGGGCTTCAGCGGACCGACATTGAGGAACCGGTCCTTCGAGAACTTGTTCAGAGAGATCAGCCACTTCCCGTCGGCTTCCTTCGTCTGCCCCATGGACGAGTGGTTGTGGCCCGGCTGGTACTGAACGTCGAGCTTCTGCAGGATCGGGTTCACCGCCTCACCCTTGTGGGCGCGCTTTGCCAGATCGATGTTCCACTTCACCACCTGGCTATCGAGGAACAACGTCGTATAGGCGTTGCCTTTGCCGTCGTAGGCGGTGTGGAGCGGCCCGAGACCCAACTCGGGCTCGGCCACCACGACGTCGCGAGGCTGAATCTTGTCGTCGAACAGATCCGGAAGCTTGCGCGCGTCGAAGACGGTGCACGTCGGCGAGAGCTTTCCGTTGGCGATGAAGTGAATGCCGTCCGGTGCCGTGTTGATGCCGTGCGGGCTGTTCGCAACCGGCACGTAGCGCGTGTAGGGCGAGCCATGGCGGCCATCGAGAACCGGCACGCCGCCGATCTTCTGGTAATCGCCCTTCTTGACCGCTTCCTCGATGCGCTTCAGGTCGAAGATGACGACCCAGTCCTGCTCCTTGGCCATCATCTCCGCGAGGGTCACACCCTCTTCCGAGTTGTAGCAGGTGGACCAGGCGTATTTGCCCTGATAGTCGCAATCCACGTTGTCGAGGTTGCCATCGACGCGGATCTGCCAAGCGACCTCCATCGTCTCGCCGTCGACGGCCGTGAACAGCGACATGTATTTCGTCGGATCGTCGAGGACTGTACCGTCGTTCGGCACCGGCACGCGATCCTCGCCGTTGCAGAAAACGTAGCCGGTCTTCGGATACTTCTGTACGCGCAGACCATGCACCGTCGACTGGTTCGGCAGCTGAATGATCTTGTCGCATTTCATGACGTCGAGCCGGATGCGGCACACGCGCGTGTTGGCCTTGTCGTTGGCGTATACGTAGCGGCCGTCATAGGTGCCGTCGGTGAATGACAGATGCGGATGGTGCAAGTCGCCATTGACATAGCTGCCGCCGCGGGTCTTCAGAAACTCGCGCGACTCCGGCGTCAGGTGTTCGGTCAGCACCTTGAGGCTTTCATTCGTCTGGCCCCAACCGGTGGCGCTGCAGCGGTTGAACACGGGAACCCGCATCAGCTCGCGCATCGAGGGCAGACCGAGAATCCGCATCTCCCCGCTCTGTCCGCTCGACGTGAATACATAGTATTCGTCGAGCTCGCCGGGAGCGACCGAGGCATGGCCGGCCGCGCTGCTGGCGGCGGCCGCAGCCGTCGGAACGGCCGTATCGACGAGACCGGCGATACTCAACCCACCCGCAGCACCGACGACGCCCGCCGTAGCAGCCGCGGCGGTCGTCCGATTGAGCATGTCACGCCGCGTCAGGGTCGGCTTTTTCTGCTCGTCATCGTGCATGAGAACCTCCTGTAGAACTCTTCTTTGCTTGGCGAAATTTCGCCGGTTCGTGAATGACCTTGCCGAAGTAGGTGATGAGCGGGCGATTGGGCTGCGGTAGCGTGCCTTCCGGGGTCGGCGATAGAGCGTCGCGCTTCTCGCGCTTCAGCCGTATCTGGATCATGTGCGGGCACCGGTGATCGTCCCAGTAGAGCTCCTGGCAATGCATGCAGTAGATGCACTCGTTGACGTTGATGCGCCCGTTCGGATGGATCGACTGCACCGGGCATTCGTTTGCGCAACGCTGGCAGGGAGAGCCGCATTCGGGCCAGCGCCGAAGCCACTCGAACATCCGCAGGCGACCCGGAATGGCCAGCGCCGCTCCGAGCGGGCACAGGTAGCGACAGAAGAAACGCTCGATGAAGAGCCCGGCAGTGAGAAGCGCCAGCGCGAACACCACGAATGGCCAGTCGCGCACGAATTTCAGGATGATCGCCGTCTTGAACGGTTCGACCTCGGCGAGATGCTCGGCCGCCGAGAATGAATAGAGCGACATGCCGAAGAGCCCGAGAAAGATCACGTACTTGATCGGCCACAGGCGCTCATGCAGATCCCAGGCGACGCGGAACTGCGGCACGCCGAGTGCCTTGGCGATCGAGTTCGTCAACTCCTGCAGGGCGCCGAACGGACAGAGCCAGCCGCAGAATGGACCGCGCCCCCAGAACAGCAGCGATACGGCGACCGACGACCAGAGGATGAAGATCAACGGCGCCGTCAGGAAATACTCCCAGCTGAAGCCGGTCAGCAGCGCGTTGGAAAACGTCAGCACGTTCACGACGGAGAGCTGCGCGTTCACATACCAGCCGAGCCAGACCAGTGTGAACACGAGGAAGGCGCGGCGCACCCAGGTGTAAATGGCTGGTCTGCGTACGAGCGCGTTCTGAAAGAAAAAAATCCCGGTAAGAACGATGATGGCGAGGGCCGTGATGGCGACGGACACCGCTTCGCGCCGCCACATCTGTTTCCAGAGCGGATCATCCTCCATCGCACCGGCGTCAGCGCCCTCGACTGGCGGAGTGGCATGGGGGGACGTCGCTGGAACTGCAGGTACGCTTGCCTGGGGTGGCGCCTTTTTCTCGACGAGCAAGTCGGGCGGCAGCGTGTACGCCAGTTCGAAATTGAGGAATGCCTTGTCGCGGGGTCCCGTCAGGCGCTGGACCATGAGATCGAGCGTCCACGGCTCCGTCGGATCGAAGGCGAAGTCCTCGGGGACGACGAAAAGGCTGATCTCCCGCAGCGCAGGCGCGCCTGCCGCCTCGATGGCGCCCAACCGCTCATGGTTGCGGTCGCGGAAACGCGTGCCGGATCCATCCTGCTGCAGCTCGATGCGATCGAAGATGCCACCGCGCACATAGCCGGAGCCTTTGAAGGAGTAATGGCCCTCACCGGCAACCAGGATGGCTTGCTGCCCCGGCTTGAGGCGATCTTTCAGGCGCGCATAGCCCGCTTCTCCGAGCAGGCTCTTGCCGATTGCCGGCACGCTCACGAGCGCGGCATAGAGGTCTATGAAGGTATCTTCGGGATCACCCTTCTCCGGGTTGGCGATTGCCCCCTTGTTACCCGACCGTTCGAACGCGGCATTGATGTCGCCGACGGTCAATTTGAGCCGGCGGACCGATCCGTCACCGAGGAGGCTCTGCCAGTCCCGTCCGCCTGGCGCATCCATATTGATGGCCATCATCTTCGCAGGAGCGGCGCCACCGGCAGCCGACGCGCCCGCCTCTCCGGCCGCGATCCGTCCCGTCCGGATCAGGCGTACCGCCGAGCGCACGATGCTGTCGGCCATGACGAGAACAGTGACCGTTGCTCCACTGACGATGTCGGGCTGGGGCGCGCGCTCCGCTCCCGCCGCGATCGGCCCGATCTTCGTGCCGATGAGCTTGTTCATCGCTTCGACGACATGCTTCTCCGGCACCCCGACGAGAACGATCGGCTCTTTATGCTCCATCAGCTTGAAGCCGGTGAGAACACCCTGCATGTCGATACCGATGAGGATGTGTATCGGCTTGCCGGAATAGCCTACTGAGCCCGTGAAATCGGAATTCAAATAGACGAAGCCGATCTGCTCGCTGGCGGAGAAAACCGGAACAATAGGCGGCTCGCCCTGGGGCTCTCCGAAACGTGTCGCCTGCGGGAAGAAATCTTGCGGAGTGACCTTTCCTATGTAGGTCGCAAGCCGCGATTGCGCGGATGCCGGCACAACCGCCGCGCACTGCAGGATTGAGAGGGCCACGACGAGAAAGATCCAACGCGCGAGTTTCGCGGCCAAAACAACACCTCTTCAGTCACAGACAGACAATCCAACATGCATAGTCATATTCGCATTGACCTCGCTCAAGAAGGAAAGCACCCTCATGCATAGGGTCGGCTGTCGTTCCTTGAGAATCGTGGTGCCATGACATCCTTGAAAGACGAGCCCGCTGGCCAAGTCCGCTCGATGGAAGAGTTTTTTTCGATCGCCCACGCGATGGAGCTGGATGCGGCAACGCGCTACACCGAGACATCGCGACAGCTTCGCATGCAGGGTGAAACCGCCCTGGCGAACCTGTTCGACGAGCTTGCCGAGACGGAGCGCGGCCACATCCGGCAAGTCGATGATTGGGCGAGCCACGAGCACACACCGGCGGACGCGACGCCACCTTGGGAACTCCCCGATACATTTGATGCAACTCCCGACGAGATGGCGGGCACAAGCCTCCTGACGCCCTATCAGGCGCTTGCATCCGCGGTACGTCACGAGCAGCGATCGTTCGCATTCTGGACCTATGTCGCCGCGCATGCCGAGTCACCCGACGTCAAGGATGCGGCGGAACGGATGGCTCTGGAGGAGCTCGAGCATGTCAGCCTTCTGCGCCGTGAGCGCCGCAAGGCGTTCCATGCGGGCCGCGCCAGCGGAGAGCCGGCCGGCGAGGTGCCGGTTACCCTCGCCGCGCTTGCCGCATGCGAGCGGCACTTGGCAGGCCTCATCGAGAGCGACGTCTCTTCGCCGTCGCGGCGCGTGTTGACTTCGTCGCTTACGGCTGCCGCACGCAGCTCTGCCTCGAAGCTGGACGCGCTGCACGCAAGGGAAGCGATTGAATTTTCAGCGCCGCCGCTTCCCTCCGATGGGCCGCGCGAAGTCGGCGCCCTCATGGAGTATCTGGCGGAGGCGTACTTGCGTCTCGCCGAGGTGTCGCAAGACGGAAACGTGCTCAGCTGCGCCCAGGAGCTTGCGAATAGAGCCATTTACAGGCTCGGCGCGCTGGCGCCGGAGCTGCGCCCCGATGCAACGGAGTAGCTCTGCGCGCGCATCGTTGCCGCATAACCGCGGCAAGGCGCGACGCCGATAGCACCGCTATCAGCCATCGACATCGGACGCCGCGGTGCGAACCATCTTTGCAGCGCGCGTCGCAGCATCCGCCACCTCATCGAAAAGCATCGCCATTTCCTCAAAAGCGGTCTTGTCTGTTTCGTGCTCGTTGATGTCGTCGAGCTCGGAGAGAAAGCTCAGTTGCGCTCCGATCCAATCCCGTTGCCGCCGCGCCTCCGCCAGTGCAGCTCTCAACTCGCGCATCTGCTCGAGATCTTCGAAGCGGTCGAGCGCACCGCTGATCTTTTCCCGGCAATCGCAGTGCTGGTAAAGGGACGACAGAACGCGGCGCAGACGATGGAAGACATGCTCAGGGTGTGAGGTATCTACGAGCATTGGCTTGCCCCATTCAGTGACAGTGACGCTGTTTTGGTCAAAGCGGGTTGGGCGCTGGTCGCGGCGGGGCGAATGCCCTCGGTTCCATCCCACGCCGAGGAGAGCCGCGGCGTGACGATGTCCAATAGATCGACTGCGCGGCGCGCGATCTGATCGATGATATCCGCGGCGGAGCGCGGCATGAGATAGAAGCTGGGAACCGGCGGAGCGATGATCGCACCGCACTCCGTTACGGCCACCATGGCGCGAAGATGCCCCAGATGCAGCGGGCTTTCGCGCGCGATGAGCACTAGTCGCCGCCGCTCCTTGAGGTGCACGTCCGCGGCGCGCGTGAGCAGGTTATCGGTAACGCCGCTTGCCACGCAGGCGAGCGTCCTCATCGAGCATGGAGCGATGATCATGCCGCCCGTGGCGAACGAGCCGCTGGCGATAGCAGCCCCGATATCGTTCACCTCGTAATAGCGTGTCGCGTACTCCCTGAGGCGATCCAGCGCGTCCGCACCGACCTCGTGCGCCAGCGTCCGCTCGCCCGCCGGCGAAACGACGAGGTGCACCTCCGCGCTGCCGACGGCATTGAGCAGCTCGGCAATGCGCACACCTATGCCGGCACCCGATGCGCCACTGATGCCGAGCACGATGCGGTGGGATGTCATGCGAGGGCCGCTCCGCTGCCGGCTCCCGCGGGGAGATCGAGGCCAAGCTCATGCCACAGCGCATCGACCCGCTTCGCTACGCTGGAATCCATGCCGAGCTTACGTCCCCACTCCCGGGTCGTCTCGCTGTCCAGCTTGTTGGTCGCGTCGAGGCCGAGCTTGCCGCCGATACCCTCCGCAGGCGACGCAAAATCCAGGTAGTCTATGGGCGTGTTGTGAATGTGCATCGCGTCGCGTGAGGGATCCATTCGGGTGGCCAGCGCCCAGGATACGTCGGCCCAGTCACGTACGTTGATGTCATCGTCGACGACTATGATCAGCTTCGTGTAGGAGAACTGCGGCAGCATCCCCCATAGCCCCATCATAATACGGCGTGCTTGCCCCGCATAGGTCTTGCGGATAGAAACTATCGCGATACGATATGAGCAGGCGTCGGGCGGAAACCAGCAGTCCACGACTTCCGGCAGCTGGCTGCGCAGGACCGGCACAAAAAGCTCGTTGAGCACCGTCCCGATCACCGATGGCTCGTCGGGCGGGCGGCCGGTGAACGTCGAAACGTAAAACGGCGCCTCCCGCGTCGTGATTGCGCTCACCTCCATGACCGGGAAATCGGCAACCGAGTTGTAATAGCCGGTGTGATCGCCGTAGGGACCTTCCGGCGCGGTCTCGCGCGCGGATACGAACCCCTCGATCACCATCTCCGCATCGGCTGGTACGGTGAGCGGCACGGTCAGGCACTGCGTCAGCCGCGGCCGTTCTCCACGCAGGACCCCGGAGAACCCCAGCTCCGATATGCCCTCGGGCAGCGGCAACACCGCCGACAGCATCGTCGCCGGATCGGCGCCGATTACGACGGCAACCGGCATATCCTGGCCCGCTGCGGCCCAGCGCCGATGGTGGCCCGCGCCCCCGCGGTGGGGAAGCCATCGCACGATCGCACGCTTTGGCCCCAGCACCTGCATGCGGTAGACGCCCATGTTGACGTCGCGGTTCGCTTCGTCTCCGGGTGGCTTCGTGATGACGAGTGGCCACGTAATCAGTGGCGCCGGCTCGTGCGGCCAGCAGGTTTGAATGGGCAAGGTCGAAAGATCGATTTCGCCGCCCCGGTAAACCCGTTGCTGCACCGGCGCCCGTGCAACGGTAGTCGGCATCGTCGCGTAGGCAGCCTTCACGAGCGGCCAGCGGCCGAGCACGCCGCCGACGCCGTCTACGGGCCTCATGTTCCGCAACGCCGCCAGCCGCTCACCGAGGGTGCGAAGCCCATCGACTTCGACGCCGAGCCCCCAAGCCACGCGCTCGGCAGAGCCGAACAGGTTGACGATAACGGGCACGTCGGACGCGCGCCCATCGGCATGCACGGCTCTTTCGAAACAGAGCGCAGGTCCGCCTGCGCAAAGCGTGCGCCTATGTATTTCGGTCATTTCATGCACGGTCGAAACCGGCGTCCGAATCCGCACAAGCTGGCGATTCAGCTCGAGGTAGCCGAGAAATGCGCGCAGATCGCGAAATCGCGGTAGATCGCGCATTGCGCTTCCCCTGCCATTCTCACGCGACTATGGCTCACCTTTTTGCCCCCGAATTGATTTCGGTTAGGCCACTTTGAACGCCCTGGCCTAAACGGAGGTATGAGCCAGACATCGCAGACATCACCGCATGCGCTGCCAGCGATTGTCGTATGGGCGATGCGGCAGCTCCCGTTGCTTCCGCTGCGGCTTTCCTTGCAGCGGCTTTCGGCGAGCATCGCGCGCCGGCACCCGCAACTCGCCGAGCGCCTCGAAGCCTACCGCGATTGCGGCATCAGGATCGCGCCGACCGATGCGCCGTTTGCGATCATCATCGAGCCCCGCGCCGGCGATATCGCGCTGCACGTCGGCCGCCATCTCCAATCCAGCTCGGTCGTTGCAACCATTCACGGCCCCCTCCTCGCGCTGCTTGGCCTGGCGGACGGCACGTATGATGGCGATGCGCTGTTTTTCTCGCGCGACATCTCCGTCGAAGGGGATATCGGCGCCGTCGTCGCCCTACGCAACGCCATAGACGACGCACAAATCGACTTTGTCGACGAGATCGCCGCGAGCATAGGGCCACTGGCGACCCACGCGGTCAGCGTCGCGAGCGAACCTCTCGGGTCCCTCAAACACAAACTCTTCTCACAACGCACGTGAACGGCGAGGTTATGTCCATGGGTGCATCGGAAGGCGCGCTGGAGCTCGTTTGCCCCGCCGGGACACCAGCCGCGCTGCGCGCAGCCATCGAAAGCGGTGCCGACGCGGTTTATTGCGGCTTTCGCGACGAGACCAATGCGCGGAATTTTCCCGGGCTGAACTTCAGCCGGGACGAGCTGCGCCAGGCCATCATGTTTGCGCACTATAAAGGCGCGAAGGTGCTGGTCGCGATCAACACCTTCCCGCGGGCCGGCGATACCGGGCCGTGGCTCCGGGCGGTAGATGACGCTGCTGCGTTCAATGCCGACGCCGTCATATTGGCCGACCTTGGGCTACTGGCCTATGCCGCAGAAAAGCACCCCAACCTTCGCCTTCACCTCTCCGTCCAGGCGGGCGCGGCCAATGCGGAAGCCATTGCCTTCTATGTGGAAGCATTCTCGGTCAAGCGCGTCGTGCTTCCCCGCGTGCTGAGCGTCCCTGAAATTGCGAAGATGACGCGGGCCGTACCATGCGAAACCGAGGTCTTCGTGTTCGGTGGTCTTTGCGTCATGGAGGAAGGGCGCTGTTCGCTTTCCTCCTACGCCAGCGGCAAGTCTCCCAATATGCACGGCGTTTGCTCGCCCGCGAGCCACGTGAGCTATAAAGAGGAAGGTGGGTCTCTCGTCTCGCGCCTTGGCGACTTCACTATCAATCGTGTGCCCAGCGATCAGTCTGTCGGCTACCCCACGCTCTGCAAGGGGCGGTTCAAGACGAAATTCGGCGCGGCCCATATTTTCGAAGATCCGGTCAGCCTCGATGCGCGCGTGCTGCTGCCCGCGCTGCGTGACGCCGGCGTGAAAGCTCTCAAGATCGAAGGGCGCCAGCGCGGACGTGCCTATGTCAGCGCCGTTGTCAAAACCTTCCGCGAGGCCGTCGATGCGTTGGAGCGGGGCGAGGCCGCGCCGAGCGGGGCTCTTACGGCCCTTACCGAGGGGCAGAGCGCGACTTGCGGCGGATACTTGAAGACGTGGCGATAACCGGTGCGACGCCCATGATGCCAAGAGCGATTACCCTCACCATGGGACCGGTGCTGTTCAACTGGCCCGCCGAGCAATGGCGCGACTTCTATTTCCGAATTGCGGATGAGGCGCCCGTCGAGCACGTCTGCGTCGGCGAGGTCGTCTGCTCGCGCCGGCAACCGTTCTACAACGGCGTCATCGCCGATGTCGTCGAGAGGCTGGAACGGGCGGGCAAGACCGTTCTCCTCAGCTCGCTCGCGCTGCCGACGCTCGACCGCGAGCTGCGCTCCGAGAGCGCGTTGCGCGAAAGCTCCCAGATGATCGAAGCCAACGACATCTCGATGCTGCGCTTGCTCCGGCCCCGCCCCCACGCCATCGGGCCGCTCGTCAATGTCTACAATGAACGTACGGCCCAGTTCCTCGCAGCGCACGGGGCCGCACGGATCTGTCTTCCGCCGGAGCTTCCCCTCGCCTCGATTGAAGCGATTGCGAAGGCTATCCCCGAGACCGCCGTCGAGGTGTGGGCCTTCGGCCGCGCTCCGCTCGCTATATCCGCGCGCTGCTACCATGCGCGCCTCCATGGGCGCATGAAGGATTCCTGCCAGTTCGTCTGCGACCAAGACCCGGATGGGCTCCCCGTCGCGACGGTCGACGACCAGAAATTTCTCACCGTCAATGGCGTCCAGACGCTCTCGCACACCTATTGCTGTTTGCTGAACGAGGTTGCCGCGCTCGCGGATGTCGGCGCGGCATCGCTACGGCTATCGCCGCACACGGTCGACATGGTTGCGATCGCGCAGCTTTTCCGGGATGTCGCAGACCGGCGTCGCGAACCTCAATCCGCGCTGACCGCATTGCGCGCTATTTGCCCCGACGTCGATTTTTCCAACGGCTTTATCCATGGCGACGTCGGTGCACGCTTCGTGACGGCGTGATCCGCGGGTCATCGCGCCTGCGCTAATCGCCGCCGCCTAGTTCAGTGAGGATACGGCGCGCCGTACCTGCGCCTCCACGGACGAGGGCGGTATGGATCTGCACCAGCGAGGCGCCCGCCGAGAGCCTCACCTTCACGTCCGCGGCAGATGCGATGCCGCCCACCGATATTACGGTGCCGCTTCCGAACTTGGAACGCGCCGCCGCGAGCTGCTGCAGCGTCGCTGAAGACAGAACGACACCGGAAAGCCCGGCTTCGCGTACGGCATCGATGGCTCGCGTTGGCGCGGTATCGGATGCATAGGAGAGCTTCACAAGCAGCGGTACGTAGCACTCCGTCTGCCGGTCGAGATCGAGCCACCGCGTTGCCAGTTGCTCAAGAAGGCCTTCCACGCCCGGCGTTTCACAGGTTCGCCCGTGGAATGGCGAGCTGAGATTGGCGACGACGTAGCTTGCGCTCTCCCAGACGTTCGCAAGCATGGCTACGTAGTCATCGATGACCGGCTGGCTTATGCCCTTTCGGGCGCTGCCGATACTGATACCGATTTGGACGTTCGCTTCCGCCGAAACGGCCGGACACACGTGCCCATGCTCTGGCGTTAGCGTGCCGATCTCGATGTGACCAAATCCTAACCGCACCAATGCCGGAAGGCGCCTGCCGGTCCGATCGAAGCCGGCGGCGAGACCCAAGGGGTTCCGAAACTGAAGCCCCATAGCAGCTACGGGGCGGACAAGCGGCACATCGCTGTGCATAGAGGTCGCTGCCCGCTGGGCCTCGGGCACGAGCTGCGGTGTCTCATCCGCCGCCATCAGCTGTTGCGCGCCCGAAATTCATCCATGAACGCGAGCAACGCCTCGATGGCTTCATCCGGCGTTGCGTTGAAGATGGATGCACGCAGTCCGCCCACGCGCACATGGCCGCGCAGGTGCAGGAGCCCATGCGCATCGGCCTCGCGCGCGAAGGCTTCTTCGAGCCGCTCGTTGGGAAGATGGAAGCAGACATTCACCGCCGAGCGCGCATCGCACGCGACGGGAGATCGGTAGAACCCGCTTCCATCGATTGCCGCGTAAAGCTTCGTGCTTCTCTCCAGGGCTCGCGCAGACGCAAACTGAAGGCCGCCGCTCTCGACCAGCCACCGCAGCATACGGGCCGCGACAATGATCGCGAGCGTCGGCGGCGTATTGACCTTCGATCTCGCGGCGGCCTGCAGAGCAAAGTTGAACGGCACCGGTATGTCGGCACGTGCCCGGTCCAGTAGATCCGCCCGCACGATCACGATCGTCAGACCGGTCGCGCCGAGGGATTTTTGCGCGCTCGCATAAATGAGCCCGAAGCGTTTCACCGGAACCGGGCGGGTGAGGAAGTCGCCGGTCATATCGACCACCAGCGGCCCTTCGCCACCATCGGGGAAATCGCGGAACTGAAGCCCGTTGGCCGACTCGTTGCTGGTGAAATGGCAATAGGCGGCGCCCCGCTTATGGCGCCACGTGCCGGGGCTCGGCGGTCGGGTCGCGGTGCCCGTGGCAACGACGCGCACGTGGCATGCGCCGTTACCACCGCCACTGCATCCTCCTTGCGCTTCTGCGATCGCCCGCCGCGACCAATATCCGCTCTCGACATATTCGCAGTGGCTCGCCGAGCCGCGCAAATTCAGCGGCAGCATTCCAAACTGTGCCGTCGCCCCACCTTGCAGGAAGAGCACCTCGTAGGACCGCGGTATTCCCAACAGAAGCCGCAGGTCGTTTTTGGCTGCTGTCAGGACCGCTTCGAATTCCGCGCTCGTGAACGGGATCTCGAGCGCGGAGATGCCGCGTCCTTCCCAGTCGATAACGTCGCGCGCGATCTGCTCCTTCACCCTCGGCGGTAATGGGCAGGAACCGGCCGCAAAACTGAAGACGCGCGTTGCCATTGCGCCTCAGAAGATGCTTCCGCCGTGTGCGCCCGCGATCATCAGCGTGAGCGTAACGAGCGAAAGCACCGTGTTGACGCGGGAAGACAGGAACGTGATGCGCGCGCAGCGCAGCCGTTCCGAAACGTCGGCCTCCACAAAGCCCAGAACTTTCTTCTGGTGCGGCCACAGCACCAGCCACAGGTTCGCGACCATGAGCATGCCGATCCACGCGCCGCAGCCAATGATGGCCGAAGAGTGCGTAAGCGTGAGCGCGTCGAGCAAATCGCCGCGACGCCATAGCAGAAAGATTCCCGTCGCCCACACGACGAGCGATGCATGACGAAATATTCCGTGCTCTCGCTTCGACGCGGCAATGAAGACTTCACGCGCCGCTTCTGGAGGATCGGCCGGCAGAACCTTGCGGAACACCGGGTTGTTGACCACGTTGACCCAGTTGTGTCCGATCCAGATGATCACGCCCGAGATATGCAGCCAGCGTGCGGCAAGATCAAAGATTGTCAGTTCCATTTAGCGCTTTCACTCTGCCCAACCTGCACGCCCGCCGTTAGCATCTGTTCGCATCTTCCGGCGGGGCGACGCCGCGCTCACGCATCACCAGCTTGTTCTGCTCCTTGGCGCCCCGCTCCTCCGCGCGACCGATCAACTTGTCGATGACGTGCCGGTGCTGCGACTTGGAACACACAGGGTCGGTGTTCGCCGCATCACCGGTGAAGAGATAAGCCTGGCAACGGCAGCCGCCGAAATCCCGCTCCTTCTCGCTGCAGCTCCGGCACGGCTCCTTCATCCAGCCATCGCCGCGGAACGCGTTGAAGGAGGGCGATTCCTTCCATATCCACTCCAGCGAGTGATTGCGCACGTTTGCGAACTCGATGCTCTTGATGAGCCGCGCCTCCTGGCAGGGAAGCGCTGTTCCGTCGGGCGCGATGGTGAGATGGATGGAACCCCAGCCGTTCATGCAGGCTTTCGGGCGCTTATCGTAGTAGTCGGGGACGACGAAGAAGATCGTCAAACGCTTTCCGAGGCGTTCGCGCGCCGCATTGACCGCGGCTTCCGAGCGGGCGAGCTGCTCGCGCGTCGGAAGCAGCTCGGAGCGGTTGAGCAGCGCCCAGTTGTAGTACTGCAGGTTCGCGAATTCGACATACTCGACGCCGATTTCAGCGGCCAATTCGATCAGCCGCTCCGTCTGGTCGATGTTGTAGCGGCTGACGGGCACATTCAGCACCATCGGCAGCCCTTCGGCCTTTATCGCGTGCGCGATCTCCACCTTATGGTCGAACACGTCGACGCCGACCAGCTTCTCGTTGAGCTCCTGGTCGCAGGCCTGGATGCTCAACTGAACCTGCTTGAGGCCAGCCTTCTTGAGATCCCGCAGGCGTTCCTTGTTGAGCCCGACGCCGGAGGTGATCAGGTTGGTATAGTAGCCAAGGCGGTCCGCTTCCTCGACGAGCTCCTCGAGATCCCGGCGCAGCATCGGCTCGCCCCCGGAGAAGCCCAATTGCACCGAACCGAGCCGCCGCCCCTGCCGGAGCACGTCTTTCCACTCCTCGGTGCTCAGCTCATTGCGATAGCGGTTGAAATCGACGGGATTGCTGCACCACGGACATTTGAGCGGACACTTGTAGGTCAACTCCAGCACGAGCCACAGCGGCATGCCGAGGCCATCAAGGCTTAACCCGGACCCAGCCTTTGGCATGAGCCACCTCCAAAAATTTCAGAACGTCCTTGCGCAGATTTGCGCCCGCGTACACGTACGAGAGTGCGCCGGCGACTTCGTCGATCGTCCGTCCGTCCGTACACCGCTCGAGGATCGAAGCTGCCGTCGGATTGAGCTTCACGATCCCTTCGGGGTAGAGGAGCACATGGGACTGCTGGGGCTCTTCCCACCGGAAGTGGTAGTTAGGATTTAACTCGACCACATCCTCGAACCGCAACGGCCTTTCAGCTTCCATATGCTCCTCCACGATTAGGGAGCGACGCTCCCCATCCATCACCGCACGTAGACGTAGGCGGTCACTTCAAAGCCGAGGCGCACATCGCAGTACGCAGGCTCGACCCATTTCTTCACCACGACGCCGCCGAACGAAGCGGGCTCGAGATACCTCATGATCTTTCCTCCTATTTTGAGCGAAGCGAGCATGTACTCGCAGGCGTCGACTATCGCCGCACGGACCCTTTGCTCGATTGACTTTCGTTAAAGAGGGTCGGTGCCGCACGGACGGCTTCCGCGGTGTGCCGACCGAAATCGAAGGTCGAAAAAGTGTGTGTGATTACGCGCACTTGCGGCTTGCTCTTAACCGAGCAACGCCGGTGCCTTGCGGCCCATCACCGGACCTCACATCAACTTGATCGAATCCGCAGATCAGTCGTGGCCGTCTTCATCGACATATTCGACAAGGCGGCGCAGCCGGCCCACGTCGTCGATGCGTATGACCTCGCGCTCGACGGCAACGCCGTAAGCGCGCAACCGGCCCAGCGCACGGGAGAAACTCTCCGGCTTCATCCCAAGGCGGTTCGCGAGCAGCCCCTTCTCGAACGGAAGCTCGACAACGGCTGCCCCCTCCTGGGTTGGAGTAATTCTGATTAAAAAGTCCGCGATCCGCTGCGGAGCGGACCTCACCTTGATCTGCTCGATCTGCTCCACGAGCATCTTGAGCTGATACGAGGCGGAAGCGAGCATCGACATCGCGAGCTGCGGCCGTTCGTTGATGCGCGCGCGAAAAAGCTCCCCATCGATCTTCAGCAGGCGCGAGGGCGCAACCGTTTCGGCGCTGGCCGGATAGCGGCCGCCCAGGAACATGGCGACCTCGGCGAAGGATTCCCCGCGCTTGAAGACGTGCAGCACGACCTCGAGGCCGTCCGGCGTGGTGCGGTAGATTTTCACCCACCCTTCCAGGATGATGAAAAATGCCGATGCCGGCTCACCCTGGTGGAAGAGGATCGCGCCCTTGTCGTAGCTGCGCGGCAGTGATTTTCCGACGAGCGCCCGTGACATCTGCGGCGTCAACCCGCGGAAGAGGGGCGTCATCGCGATGGCATCGTGGTCGTTGACATCCATGTGAAGTACCGCTTTGCGCTGCGGCACTCTGATCCTCCCGCGAGTCCGAGAACTTGATCTAACGCAAGCGTTTACCGCGCATAATTGGCGCACCCGCCATCGAGGAAACCTTTTAACTGAGGTTAAGGTGACCCGCCGACGGGCGAGGTATCTCCGCTGCTAGTCAGATCGCAGCCGGAGATCGCACATGAAGCCAGCGAGCGATGCGGCCTTCAGGTGCCGTACACCGCAAAAAACAACCTGCGGCAGACGCTCAATACCTGCATCACGCGACCTCGACCGCGGGCTGGCGCTATGAACTCTCCCGTCGACTTCAAGCATGGCGCCCTGTGCGACATCGGCACGTTCGAAATAGGCCCGGAAGACATCGCGCGCTTCGCCTCCGAATATGATCCGCAGGCGCAGCACCTCGATGACGCAGCTGCCAGGCTCACGCCACTGCAGGGACTGTCGCCATCGGGATGGCATACGTGCATCCTTGCCATGCGCCAGATAGAACGGTTCTTTTCACGGCTTTCGGTACGGCCGCAGATTCTCGCCATCGAGGAGATCCGGTGGCTGCAGCCGCTGCGTCCCGGTGAGAGCGCCTCGGTTGAGCTGCTCTGGAGCCCGGCACGTAGCTTAGGGGCATGCGCGGCGCATGGGGCCCGCGCCGCAACGATTACCGTAACGAAATCGAACGGCGCGCTCGCGGTACGCATCAACTGCGCGCTTCTTCTCAGCACCAAAAGCTTATCACCGGCCGGCACGGCGGACTGCGCCGACATCTATCGGCGGACATCCACCGTTCGCCGGCGTACCGGCGGTCACCTCGTCCGGTACTTCGAGGACGTGCTCGTCGGCGATGAGATCACTTTCCGGCCTCGCTGCTTCGATGCGGCATCGATGCAAACGTACCGCACCATCGTCGGCGATCACGCCACCGATATCGAACCGCCGTCCGAGGCGCTTCGCCCGCGCAGGGTGTGCGACTGGCATCCCATTGCGAGATGGACGCGCCAGATGGTCGACTACTACCACACCGAATCCGAATGGCTCTCGCTGAATGCCCAGCCCATTCCCCTGCTCGGACCCGCCATCGGCGTGCGCAGCCTCAGCTGGCACGCACCCGTTTACGAAGGCGACTGCATCACCTTCACGAGCTGGGTCGATCACAAGGTGGGCGCCGGCATAACGAAAGAGTGGGGTATGCTCGTTCTCGGAACGGAAGGGATCAATCAGGCGGGTACGTGCGTCGTGTCGTTCTATCCGCAGTTCCTCCTGCAAAAGCGCCCTGGCGACCCCCGCTAGACGCCGTAGCGGTGCAGAATCCGCTCGATGTCGCCCACACTTTGAATCTCCATCATCTCGTCCATCGACAGCTTGATATCAAACGTCGTCTCGATCGCCTGAACGAGCGCGATGTGCTGCAGCGAGTCCCACCGCTCGACGTCCCTCGGCGATGTCGAGGCCGTCAACGGCTCGGTATACTGGAACACGTCATCGAATATCGCTGCGATTTCCGGGTAGGACGGCACGCGCGTCGAGATCTCAACGTCCATTCACTGCTCCTGCACGATTTTTACAAACGGCGAACCGGGAAACTCGGTGCCGAATATTTCAAAGACCCAACGCGTACCGGACGCCTCGCCACTTTCCACTTCCGCAAACCCGCAGGATTGATAGAAGTCGCGCACGAGCGCGTTCTTGGCTGTTGGGATATATGAGCCGAAGACACGGCTGACGCCGCGGCTCGCGAGCGATTTCAACACCTCGCCCAGGAACGCGCGCTCGACCTCACGGCCGATAACACGGCAGCTCATCAGGAACGATCGCAGCACTGCGTCAGCGCCGTTGATCTCGCTCACCGCCGTAATCACGATGCCATGGTCGCCGAACCGGTCACTCACGCGCCCATGGAGAACGAGCCCCGAGGCGCCATCGGCCGCGATGGCCGCGATCTCGGCTTCCGTGCTGCGCAGGGTCGTCAGGTTGAACTGGTTGGTGCGCTGGTGCATCTGCGCAATGCGCGCCACGGTGCTAGCGTCGAGAGGACTGACGACAAGCTTCTGCTCCAGCCCGCGCAAAAAGTCCGTGTGGTCGCCGGCGGACGCCTTCCACTCCGTGGCGCTGCGCGCGGCAGCGTAGTACGACTGCCGCGCGCCGTCCTCCCCCGTCAACCGGACCGGCCAGGTTGCAACCTGGCGCCGTAGCCAAACTGGACGCTCCGCCGGATCACCCGGCATCTCCGGAACGCGCACCTCGGGACATGCCCTGCGCATCGCATCGCGCTCTTGCGGGCTATCGTCGATAAACAGAAAGCTATCCAGCCCCACGTTCAATTCAGCCGCTACCTCACGAATGTTCTGCGGCTTGGGATCCCAGTTCACTGCCGTGGCGGCAAAATCGGACTTTTTCAACACCATCTCCGGGTGGCGCTCGAAGACGGTCATCGCGTCGGCGTTATTCTTGCTCAACGCGGCGAGCAGGATGCCCTGGCTGCGGAGCCGCAGGCACTCCTGTTGCAGCGCCCTGAATGCATTGCCGGGGAAGTCGTGCCCGCATTGCAGCCGCTCGACGCCGTCGTCACCGTAGACACCGCCCCACAGCGTATTGTCGAAATCGATCGCCAATACCTTGATCGGCCCGCGGCGCAGCAATTGCCAGGCGTGCGCAAAGGCCCGCGCCAGCGCGCGTGTTGCATCGGCCGAGTAAGCGATGCGGCCATAGTACCAAAGCTTGTGATCGACATGGCGCGCGACCGGCAGCTCCGCGAGGGCGATGTCGGAATCGACGGCGATGATGTTGGCGCTCGCTGCAGCGACCTCGAAGATGCGCCTGTTGATCTGTTCGATGGCGCGACGAATGCCGACCGCGTGCCAGCCATCCAGCAAGCCCGCGCCGGGCGCCCCCGTGCACGGGATCGTATTGATCAACAGCGGCACCCGGGAGCGCTCCGCAAAGGCCATCAGAGCGCTGCCGAGAAGATCCACCCGTTCGCTGAGCCGTTGCGCCTCTTCGTCCGGCGGATTGCGCCAATCCAAGGGAGCAAAGCCGGCAAGGTCCGACACGAGAATGACCGCGTCGTGCTCTTGCGTCGGATTGGAGAGTTCGGCGAGGGCTGTTCCGTACTCCGCTTGCGAAATGCTTCCCCGCCAGCCCGCGGCGGCAAAAGCGAGGGCGAGCGGATCGCCGAAGAGCTGCGTCGTCGAGAAGCCAGCGAGCCGCAGGCGCACCGCCGGCAGCGCACCCACGCTATCTTGAAGATGGGAGGCAGCGAGGCGTTGCAGGTCGTGTGTCCGGTGCGCATGGGCCAACGCGAGCCTGCGGACGACATCAGAAGGGGAGCTTTCAAGCAGGCGCTTGATCATGGCGGCGACGATGTCTGCCTCGATGGGGTCGTCGTCCATCAGCGCCGCGACGAGCGCGTCGATCTCGGCGCCGCCTTCACCGTCGCGCACGAAGCGGTTGACCCGCTGCAGCACGCGGAGATGCGTGGGCAGCTCGAACTTTCCCGTGATGTCGTGTCCTGCGACCAGAACGGCCTTCGCCAGCCATAGGGGGCACGGAACGCCGGCCTGCTCGAAGGCACCGAGCATAGCTGCGACTTTTTCAGATGCCACGGCCGCCCAATCCACGGACGGCAGTATCGCGCGGCGGTGCGCGCATTCGGGCGCGGCCTCGATCGCCATGTCGATAATTCTGTCGACCGCGCTGCCTCCGGAATTGCCGTCGCTCCACCCGGATGCGCCACGCTGCTGCAAAGATGTAGGTGATGATGGCGAAGACAACGGCACCCCCCTCAGATCATCGTCTCGCCACCGGTGACGAGCAGGTTGTCGCCGGTGATGAAGGCGGCATAGGGCGATGCCAGCATCAGGGCCGCACCCGCAATATCCTCCGGCGTTGCCAATCTCCGCAGTGGCGTTCGCGACACCATCATCTGCCGGACGCGATCTGGAACATTGGCGACCAGATCCGTCTCGGCCATGGATGGAGAAATGACATTGACCCTGACGCCGTGGGGCCCGACCTCCTGCGCCAGGTTCTTACACAGCCCCAAAAGCGCACTTTTGCCGACGACGTAGGGCATCCAGCCGTGCGCGGTCCTGCCCAGCGCGGCCGAGGAAAGAATCGTGATCACGTTGCCTTGCGTGCGGCGCAGCGCGGGAAGCGCCGCCTTGGTAACGTGAAACGCACTGCCGACGATGTCCTCGAAGGCGCCGACGATGTCCTCGAAGGAAAAGCTCTCGAAAGCGCCCGATTTGATCTTCGGCCCCGCGTTATTCACGAGAATGTCGAGATTGCCGTTCGACGTAACCTCTCCGATGAGGGCGTCGACCTGATCCTTTTTCGTAACGTCGGCTTTTATACCGCGGCACCAACCGCCGCTGGCCTCGATGTCGCGCACGACGTTCTCGGCTGCGCTCTGGCTCCTATTGTAATTGATCCAAACTTTGGCGCCGTGCTGGGCGAACAGATACGCAACCGCTCGCCCGATACCGCGCGAGCCACCGGTAACGAGCGCGGTCCGTCCCGCCAGCAACCGGCCGTCGGATGCCCCCACGCTGGGTCTCGGCGCCAGCTGCTCCTGAAGGCGCAGCACCTTGACCTTCGCCTCCCCCCGCAACACGATATCGTGCGGCGCGCGAATGATTTCCGTCCGCAACGAGATGATCCGCGTATCGACGTCGATCTTCTCGATCGTCGCGCAGGCCTCGACCGTGTCTCCGATGTAGACCGGCTTGGTGAAGTCGATGCGCTGCGACAAATACAGCGCGCCACGGCCCGGCACCTTCATCCCCACGAGGGTCGAGAGCAGGCTCGCACTCAGAAAGCCATGGACAACGCGCTGCGCGAACTCGGTGCGCGCCGCGAATTCATCATCGAGATGCAGCGCGTTGTAATCGCCGGAAAGACGAGCAAAAGCCGCCACATCCTCCGCCGTGATGGTACGCGACAGGCATTCCTTTTGGCCGACGCGCAGCTCCAACAACCGGTCGAGCGGCGGCGTCATGGCGGGCTCACTGATGTTGCTCATCGGGGCACAGCGTTAGCGGCCAAAGTCGATAGACAAGTTGACTTCGGTTAAGCCGCGTCCTGCCGGCGAGCGCTAAAACGCCGAACATCATCATACCACTTGGCGACTGACGAGCCGATCTCGTGCACCGCAAGAGGCTGATCAGGAGACAGCAGGATGGCGTCGACTTTCGAGACCGTGGCCAACATCATTTCTTCCGTAAGCGATGTGCCGCGTGATCAGATCACACCCCAGAGCCACGTTATGAAAGACCTGTCCGTCGACAGTCTCGCCTTCCTAGATATCACGTTCGAAATCGACCGCGCGTTCACGATTCAGCTTCCGGTCGACGAGTGGCTGACCGCGGTCAACGAGGGAAAGCGTAGCGGCGACGATTATTTCATCCTCTCGAACCTCTGTTCCCAGATCGACGCCATTCGCGCCACCACCGCGGCAGCCTAGAGGCGTTCCAAATTATGCGGCTTGAATATTTTCAGATGCTCGACGAGATCGAGCATTTCGATAGCCAGCAGGCGATACTCAGAGCCCGAGCCGCCGTTCCCGCCGAAAGCCCGGTCTTCGAGGGACACTTCCCGGGTGAGTCCCTCATGCCGGGCGTGCTGCTGCTCGAGGTTATGGCGCAGGCATCGGGCTATCTCATTCTGGCAATGAATGGCTTCTCGCGGATGCCATTTTTCGCCAACGTGAAGTCCGCCAACTTCCGCTCCTTCGTGCGCCCCAGTACGGACCTCACCGTCTCCGTTCGCCGCATCCACGATGGATCCGGCTACGCGGTGATGTCGGCGACGGTCGAGCGCGCCGGTGAAGTGGTGTGCGACGCGCAGCTCACGATGCGCAATGTCATCTTTCCGTCGGAAGCACTGCAGCAGCACGTTTGGAGCGAAGGACGGCGGCTCGGCCTCTTGGATTCGAGGGTCGCATGAGCGATGGGTCCCGGCGCGCCTGCATTACCGGTATAGGGCTCGTCAGCTCGCTGGGAGAAGGCATCGAAGCGCATTGGGAACGGCTCTCAAATCCGCTGACAGCTACCCCCGAGATCGATGAGAAGCGTTTTTCTCCCTACCCCGTTCATCCCCTCGCGCCGGTGGCGTTCGCGCAGCAGATTCCGCGGACGACGGACCAGCGCCAGATGGAGCGCTGGCAGCGGATCGGCACCTACGCCGCGGGTCTCGCACTCGCTGATGCCGGGATCGCCGGCGATCAGGAGCTGCTCGACCGTACCGATCTCAGTATCGCCGCCGGCAACGGCGAGCGCGACATCACGTTCGACGAGCAGGTTCTCGCGAGGTCCGATCGCAGCGCGGAGTTCGAAGCCGCGCTGAACAAGCAGCTGATGACGGGCCTGAGGCCGACGCTCTATCTCGGTCAGCTCTCCAATCTTCTGGCCGCCAACATCTCGATCGTCCACGGCGCGACCGGAGCGTCACGGACTTTCAAGGGCGAGGAGATGGCCGGTGTCTCCGCCGTCGAGAATGCGACAGCGCGCATCGAGAGTGGCGAAGCCGATCTTGTGCTCGTAGGGGGCGCATTCAACGCGGAACGCGAGGATATCCTTTTGGCTTGCGAGCTCGAAGGCTCCCTCTACCGCAATGCCCCGTACAAGTCCGTTTGGGAGCGGCGCGAGCACGGCGGAGGCGCCGTGCTCGGCTCTGTTGGCGCGTTTCTCGTCATCGAGTCCGCATCCCATGCGCGCGCGCGCGGCCGCAATCCCTATGCGCAGATCGGTGCTGTCCGATCGGACTGGACGCGGCGGTGCCCCGCCGAGGCGACAGCGGCCATGGCGCGGATCTTCGAGGCATTCGCCATTCCGCCGGACAGCACCCTCGCCGTCTTGAGCGGGGCGAGCGGCATCGAGCCGGTGACAAGCGAAGAGCGTGCGTTCATTGCACAGCTACGTACATCCGCCATCCGCCCCGTCGTGCGCGCATTCGGCAGTGTGCTCGGCCATGCCCGCGAAGCGCACTTCCTGGCGGGCGTGGCGCTCGCCACCATCGCGATCGCCAAAGGTGGGTTCTATCCGCCATTCAGCCCAGCATCGCCGGAAGACCGCGACGACGTGCGGCCGGAGCATGTCCTCGTGACGACCTTGGGAAGCTGGCGCGGAGAAGCCGCGGGCATCCTCGCGCGTGCAGAGTGAGAACCGTGCCGTGAACCGCTCCTATGTGGACAGCAGAGGCCGCCCCCTTGTCGCCATCACCGGCGCCGGTGTCGTCACGTCGCTCGGCGTGGGCAAGAAACAGAACTGGGAAAGGCTTGTTGCCGGGCAATCGGGGATTCGCCCCATAACGCGTTTTCCAACCGACGGTCTCAAGACGACGATTGCAGGCACGGTGGACGATCTCGGCGTCGAGCCCTACTCGGCTTACGAGCTTGCATCGACAATGGCCGAGATCGCGGCAGCCGAGGCTGTCGACCAGGCGCGCATCGGCGGGCACCGCGATTTTCCCGGCGCGCTCATCATCGCGACGCCACCATCGGAGCTCGAATGGCCGCAGCTCCGGGACATCCATAACGCGGGCGACCCTGAGCTCAGCGGCTATGCGCGGCTCCTGGCAGCGGCGCGCCAAGGTCAGTTCGGCGCCCTGGCGAGCCATATCCGTTTTGCCGCCATCGCGGACAGGCTCATGGAGCGCTTCGGCACGCGCGGGACACCGCTCACGATATGCACCGCCTGTGCATCGGGCTCCACCACGATCCAGCTCGGCGTCGAAGCCATACGCTACGGAAAAACGGACGCCGCGCTCTGCGTCGGCACGGACGCGACGGTGCACCCGGAAGGCCTCGTGCGCTTCTCCCTTCTGTCCGCCCTTTCGACGCGCAACGATCCTCCGCAGAAGGCGTCGCGCCCATTCTGCAAATCCCGTGACGGCTTCGTGATGGCGGAAGGCGCCGGTGCGCTCGTGCTCGAAAGCTATGCTGCGGCCAAAGCCCGCGGCGCCACGATTCTCGGTATCGTGCGCGGTTGCGGCGAAAAAGCAGACGCCTACCACCGTACCCGCTCGCACCCCGACGGGCGCGCGATGATCGGCGCTCTGCGCAGGACCCTCGCCGACGCTGACACCGAGCCCGGCGAGATCGACTACGTCAACGCACACGGCACGAGCACGCCCGAGAACGACAAGATGGAGTGCTTCTCCCTCGCGGCGATATTCGGCGAACGCTTACCGCACGTACCGATCAGCTCCAACAAGTCCATGGTCGGACACACGCTGATTGCCGCCGGCTCCGTCGAAGCAGTGTTCACCGTGCAGACGCTGCAGACGGGCGTCATTCCGCCAACCATCAACTACGACGATCCCGACCCCGCCTTAGCCATCGATGCCGTTCCCAACGTGAGCCGCACGGCCGACGTGCGCGTCGCGCTGTCGAACTCCTTTGGCTTTGGTGGCCAGAACGTGTGTGTCGTCTTTTCCCGGGACCTCCTATGACAGATCAAGCACAACTCGCGACGCGCCCATCCTCCAGCAAAACGGGAGATGGACGCATGCATGCAGCCCAACTCGTGCGCGAGCGCTGCGTGGAGATCGCCGAGATCGATGCTCCGCCCGCTCCATATGCCGATGAGGTCCAAGTCCGGATACGCGCCGTGGCGCTCAACCATATCGACGTCTGGAGCTGGCGCGGCATGGCATTCGCCAAGCGTGCGCTTCCCCTCACACTCGGCGCGGAGGCAGCCGGTGAGGTTGTCGCGGTCGGCGCGAGCGTCGACCACCTCGCCGTCGGCGATATCGTATCGCTTTACGGCGCGCGAACATGCGGAGTGTGTATCCCATGCCGCGAAGGGCGCGATAATTTCTGCACCGATCTTTCCGCCATGTACGGCTTTCACATCGACGGCTTCCTACGCGAGCGCGTGAACATTCCCGCGCGGCTTGCGGTGAAAGCGCCCGCTGGCCTCGACGCCACCCTGGCCGCGTTCGCACCCATCACGTTCGGCACCGTCGAGCATATGCTGTTCGACAACGCCAAGCTCCAAAGCGGAGAGACCGTTCTCGTCCATGCCGGTGGCAGCGGCATCGGCAGCGCTGCAATCCAGCTTGCGAAGGCCGCGGGGGCACAGGTCATCACCACGGTCGGAAGCGAGCGCAAGGCGGCCATGGCTGCGAAGCTCGGCGCCGATCATGTCATCAACTACAACGATGAGCGCTTCGGCCGGCGCGTCCGCAAGCTGACCGATGGCCAGGGCGTCGATGTCGTCTTCGAGCATGTCGGGTCCGCCACATGGGAGGACAGCCTGCTGTCCCTCAAGCGCGGCGGCCGCCTCGTTACCTGCGGCTCGACGACCGGCGTCGCCGCCAAGACGAACCTTTACATGCTGTTCCAGCAGCAGTTGCGCCTGATCGGCAGTTTCGGCTGCCGCATCGAGAATATGCGCACCGTGATGCAGAAGCTTGCCGACGGACAGGCTTTTCCCGTCATCGATACTGTCCTTCCCCTCGAAAGCGTCGAAACCGGGTTGGACCGCCTCGAGCGGCGCGATGTGTTCGGCAAGATCATCGTAACTCTCTGACCAAGGATGCCCGGCATGCACGATGATGGCAGGGACGTGCTGATCACCGGCGTAGGGCTGGTGAGCTCGCTCGGCAAGGATACCGGCGAGCACGTTGCGCATTTGTGCAACGGCGCAAACGCCTACGCGGTCGACGAGCAGCGCTTTGCGCCTTACTGCGTGCACCCGCTCTCGCAGCTCGATTTTGCCCAGCAGATCCCCAAGAAAAGCGATCTCAAGCAGATGGAAGCGTGGCAGCGCATCGGCGTCTATGCCGCCGGGCTCGCCCTTTCCGATGCCGGCATCGCCGGCGATGCCGAGTTGCTGCAGCGCACGCACCTCGTCGTTGCTGCCGGCAGCGGCGAGCGGGATATCGGCGTCGACTGCGATGTGCTCGACAAGCTCAGCCAGACTGACGACAGCACCGCGCTAGCGAAACAGGTGCTGCCGAGCGCACTTCGCCCCACGCTGTTCCTCGCCCAGCTTTCCAACATGCTGGCCGGAAATATTTCCATCGTGCATGGAGTCACCGCGTCATCGCGGACCTTCATGGGCGAAGAGATCGCCGGGCTCGCGGCGATCGAGAACGCCTTCCGCAGGATCGCGGCCGGGCAGATCGACATCGCCATTGTCGGCGGGGCGCTCAACGCCGAGCGCGAAGATCTGCTGCTGGGGTATGAGCTCGGCCACAACCTGTGGAAGGGAAGCTACGCTTCCGTCTGGGACCGCGCGGGAGCCGGTGGCGGCTTTATCCCGGGCGGCATGGGGGCTTTTCTCGTGCTCGAAGCCCGTGCGCACGCGACGGCGCGCAATATCGAACCCTACGCCCGAATTGTCGATGTCGCCACCGGCCGCTGCGATCGCACCGGCGGTGCCACCCAGCGTGCCTTGGCAGAGCTCTACGGGGGCTTACGCGACAAACCCACAGGTCCGCTCACGGTTCTCAGCGGAGCGAGCGGGGCTGCTCCCGCGACGGCCGAGGAGATCGCCTTCATCGAATCTCTGCCGTCGCACGGGGCAGAACCCATCGTGCGAGCGTTCGGCAGCACCTTCGGACACGGCGTAGAGGCGCACTTCCCCACCGGGCTGGCGCTAGCGGCTCTCGCCACCCGCCACAAGCTCACGCCGAAGGCGACGGGCAACGCCGAAATCGAGCGGCCATTCACCGGCTCGACCTCCAACGCGCTCGTGACCTGCGTCGGTCACTGGCGCGGCGAAGGTCTGGCGCTGATTGAGGCCGCCTGAGGAATCCATGATGAACGATCATCGAGATGCAATGGGACGTCCGCTCGTCGCCATCACCGGAGCGGGAATTGTCACCTCGCTCGGCCGCGACAAGGCTGAGAACTGGGCGGCGCTCACCACGGGGCGATCCGGCATTAAGCGCATCGGGCGATTTCCGACGGACGGGCTGCGCACCAACTTTGCCGCCACGGTCGATTTTCTCACCGGCGAGGCTTCGCCTGCCCCCGCGCTCACCATCGAGCTGGCCAGGCACGCCGCCGACGAAGCGATCCGCGAGGCTACGATCGGTGCAGAGGGCCGCTTCCCGGGCCCCCTGTTCCTCGCCACGCCGCCCGCCGAGCTCGAATGGCCGCAACGGAAGGCTCTCTACCATGCGGGGCGCAATTCGGGGCTGACCGGCTATCAGCGCCTTGTCGATGCCGCCCGCGAAGGCGACTGGGACGAGATGAATTCCCTATTCCAGTTCGCGAGCGTCGGCGAGCATCTTGCGCAACGATTTGGGACCCGGGGCATTCCCGTCTCCGTGTCGACCGCGTGCGCATCGGGCGCCACCGCGATCCAGCTCGGTGTTGAAGCGATCCGCCGTGGGGAAGCCGACGCTGCGCTCTGCGTCGGCACCGATGCGTCGGTTCAGATTGAAGCGCTGATCCGCTTCTCGCTGCTCTCGGCGCTCTCGACACGCAACGATCAGCCGGAGCATGCCTCCCGGCCATTTTCCAAGGACCGCGATGGATTTGTCATGGGCGAAGGCGCGGCCGCGCTGGTCCTTGAATCCTATGCAGCGGCGAAGGCCCGCGGCGCGACGGTGCTGGGCTTCGTACGCGGCTGTGGCGAGCGCGCCGACAACTATCACCGTACGCGCTCGAAGCCGGACGCCTCCGCCATCGTCGGCGCAATCGCAAATGCAATCACCGATGCCTGCATCCCGGCCACCAAAATCGACTACGTCAACGCGCACGGCACCAGTACGCCGGAAAATGACAAGATGGAATATCTGGCACTCAAGCAGGTGCTCGGCGAGCATCTCACGACAACGCCGATCAGCTCCAGCAAGTCGATGATCGGGCACACGCTGTCCGCCGCGGGCGCGATCGAGGCGGTGATCTCGTTGCTCACCATCCGCAACGGGATGCTGCCGCCCACCATCAACTACGACGTTGCCGATCCCGAAATCCCGCTGGACGTCGTACCGAACGCGGCCCGCCCAGCGCGCGTCGAAACGGTATTGTCGAACTCGTTTGGCTTCGGCGGGCAGAACGCGGCGCTGGTCATCGGCGCGCCGTAGCGCGGTATGCACTCAGGGTGCCGCCACGCCTTGGGGCACTGTGCGCACGCCCATGCCAGCGATGAGCTGATGGCTCGTCAGCCGCGTCGACGCCCACCCGCGCACGGGCTGCTCGCCGTGCAGCCATGCTGTAAACTGCGCCCACAGGTCGAACGGCAACGCGCTTCCGTCGAAATTCTGCAACGGCACGCGATAGTCCGCGGACGTGAACTTGTACTCCACGAAATAGGAAAGACGTGGAACGCGGATTTCCAATCCCACCACGAGCTGCATGGCAGGGCCCGCGTATTGGTAGGCGTAGGTGCGCCCCTGCAGGCCTTTCATCTGCACCTCCGTGTGCGGCAGCGCCACGCCCAGGCCACCGCCCACATAGGGGCTGAAAGTGGCGCCGAGAGACGGCAGACGCCGCAGCCAGTTCAGGGTGAGCAGATTGTGCCCATGGGTGAACTCGAGCTTATGGAAAACATCCCCGATCGCCGCTTCGGAAGGTAGCTTCTCTCCATCCAGCCCGCCGGAAAGCTTCACGCGCTGATCGAGTGGCGCATAGGCTTTAGAATGCATGAAATCCAGCATGACGCCATCGGAGCGGCCGGGAAGCCAACGCGCGATGCGGATGCCATAGTAGATGGGATCGTCGAACGCCTTCCCCTGCCAGTCCACGCCGTGAACGGTCATCTCGGCGCCGCCACGCTCGATGCGCAGATCGCTGGCATAGGTATAAGGGCTGCCGCCATAGGCCGCGAAAAGATACTCGCCGCCGCGGTACCGCACCCGTTCCAACAATTGCGCGCGGGCAGCCTTCGCGGCGTCATCGTCCTCGCCGTTCGTCACCTGGGATTGCTGCGTGGTCAGGGGTACGACGGGTGGAGAGGCAAGGAGCGCATAGCAGATGGCGGAAGCCATGCCGCAACCGCCGTAGGCAGCGCCAAGTGCCTTCCGCCATCGGGTCCGCGCTTCCGCTCGCGGCTCGCCAAAGACGCCCGCGCCGAGCTTGCGGAACGCGCCGTCAAAGCGCGCGGAAACTACAGTCTTGATGCTTCTGCCTAACGAAGTTTCCACGCCCGTCCGCCCCCGGTGATCCTCACCGCTTTAGCTAGGCTGGCGGTCCTGCGGCGCACATAACGAAAGTCAATTGTTCTCCGTGACATCTCGCCGGGCTGATCCCGCCGTGCACGAGGTCGCACCACCAAGCGAAGATGGCCCGTGGTGCGCTGCGGCGGAGCCAACAGGCGCTCGCTCATCGAAAGACTGATCGAGATCAGCCGCAGCATGGCGCTCGGCGGCGGTGAGCGATGCGCGACAGTATGCGCCCGCTGTACTTTATTACTCGTAGAGTACACAATAAGGGCGACTGAGCACGGTAGGGCGAGCAATGAGTTCGAGCACAGAGTGCCTTGCGGATGAGGCCAGTTACATCCACCCGCCACCGGCTTGGCAGGCCCACGCGCTCGTTTCGATGTCATTGCGCGGCGGACTCGAGATAAGCGCGGTGCGTCCGGGGCACGCGCGGTGCGTGCCTCTCGCGGGCGGCGGCACGCACTTTATCGTCAGCGTTTCCGGCCGCCCCGTCATCGGCAGCGATGCAGAGCCTCGCAACCGCTACATCTGCAAGCCCCAGGTGCTGCACATCCTGCGCCAGCCCGAGGGGGCCCCCGCGCGATGGATCGACGTCGGCGCATCTGCGTGCCTCGCCGCTCTGATTTTCTTTCCGCAGTCTTGGTGTATCGGATGTCCGCGCGGTCCAACCTGCCAGGTCTCGCGCTTCCTCATGCGGGGTGCTGAAGGTGACCCGCTGGGCGACGAGGAGATTGCCCTCGATACGAGCAGCCTCTCCTACGCGCGAGCCCTGCTCGATCTGCGCGTCGAGGACGACGCATCCACCCTCGCCGCCGAGCAATTGGTGCTGGCACTGCTCGCGTGGAGCTATAGCAAGCACGCCGGCCCGCAGATATCGGAAGCAGCCGATCCATCGGTTCCACCGAAGGCGCTATCGAAGCTGAAGCAAGCGGCTGACATCCTCAGTCAGCGCCTCGATGATCCCCCGACCATCTCGGAGCTCAGCGCCATCGTTGGCATGAACGCGTGCGATCTGAAGCGCTGCTTCAAGTGCTGCTACGGTGACGGCATCGCCCGCTTCTCGCGCAACCGTCGCCTCGAAGCCGCCCAGGATCTGCTCTCGCGCAGCACGCTCAGCATCGCCGAGATTGCACTCGAGGTCGGCTATACCAATCCGAGCCAGTTCGCCCGGGCCTTTCGCCAGCAGTTCAACATCAACCCCGCCGAATACCGCCGCCTCCCGCGCCCGAACGCTGGCTGAGCGGGTCTGGCGGCCTGCTCCGCGGCAAGAAATATTCTCCCGATTTGAGCATCGTCGCTGCCGCATGGAGGCGCTTCCCCTGGGCCGACAGCCTTAACTGCGCAGAGCAAGGGAGCGGTCGCGGCTCGGATCCATAGCGCATGCCTCGTCCCTTGCAATCGTCCGACGGATGAATTTGCGCAGGGGGAAGAGCGATGCGAAGTGTTGGTGTTGGTTCAAGTGCGTGTTGCCGGAAAGGCCGTCATGAAGCCGCCGGTTCCGGCCGCTTGGCGTCGCGACAGGACAACGAGAACCTAGGCTCGGGCGCGCCGTATCTCGTCGTCTGCCTCCTCAGCGCGCTCGCAGTCGCGTGCATCGTTCCATCCCGTGCCATCGCACAGTCTGCAGCTCCGGGGGCGGAGGTCGTGCTTCCGCCGATCGTTGTCGACACGGCACCGGCACCCAAGAAGAAGAAAAAGCCATCGGGCTCCGGCTCGGCAGCCTCCACAGCGGCAGCTGCTCCGGCATCTGTACCGTCACCGTCGGCGGAAACTTCCCTAGGGCAAACGACGGGAGCACAAACAGCCGAAGCCGTCGCCCGCAGGCGCCTCGACGCCATCGCGGGAGGAACCGCGGTCGTCGGCGAGGAGCAGCTCGTGGGGCGGGCCAATGTGACCATCGGCGACTCTTTGAAGATCGTGCCGGGCGTCGTCGTTCAGAACTTCTTCGGCGGCAACGACCAGCCGCGCATCCAGATTCGCGGCTCCGGCCTGCAGCAGAACCCGGTCGAGAGGGGCATTCTCATTTTGCAGGATGGACTTCCGCTCAATCGCGCGGACGGCTCGTATGTCGTCGGTCTCGCTGACCCGCGCCAGGCCGAGTTCATGGAGATCTATCGCGGGTACGCCGCGAACAGGCTGGGCGCTACCGTCCTCGGCGGCGCCATCAACTTCACCACGCCCACCGGTTCGACGGCGCCGGGTGCCACAGCCACATTCGAAGCGGGAAGCTTCGGGCAGATCACGACGACTGCCCAGGCTGGCGCGCGCCAGGGCGACCTCGATGGCAGCGTGCAGTTCAGCTACAGCGAACGCGACGGCTTTCGCGACTACAACAGCTCCGAGCGCGCGAACCTCAATCTCAATGCGGGCGCCAAGGTCGATGAGCACATCGCGACCCGCATCTTCCTCGGCTATACCGAACTCGGCTTCGATGTCGCCGGGCCTCTGCCGTGGACATTGCTCAAGCAGAACCCCAAGCAGGTTTACGGCGGTCCCACCGTCATCCCAGGGAACCCGCCAAAAGTCCTCAATCCCGGACCGGACGTGCAGCGCGACCGGCCACGGCGTGAGACGGAGCAGTTCCGCATCGGCTCGCGAACGTCAGCCGCCTATGGCGCGCATCTTGTCGACGTCGCGGTCGGGTACGCATATACTGACGACATGTTCCGCTTTCCCATTTCAGGTGGTGTTCGCACCACTGAAGGCGGCGACCTCACGAGCGTAGTGCGCTACGCCTACAGCCCCGACGCCTCAGCGCCGCTCCCGCTGTTCGAGGCCACCGCACAGTACATCGTGGGCTCGGCCGACCGGGAGAATTTTCTCAATATTGCCGGCAGCCAGGGTGCCAAGTTTGGCGACAGCGAGCTCGATGCCACGACTCTGTCGCTGAACGTCGGCCTCAATGTCCCGCTCGGCTACGGCTTTACCCTGAGCCCTGCCCTCGCCTACGCCTATGCGACGCGTGACAACACAGATCACTTCGGCGCCGGGCCACGCCCGGGTGCGGGCTTCCATCCGGTGCAGGGCACGCTGCAGCAGTTCTTCGCGTTGCCGCAGAACACGAGCTACACCCGTAGCTACACGGGATGGAGCCCGAGCCTCGGCCTGCTCTATGACCTTGCGCCGAACAACACGCTCTTCGGCGCGGTGAGCCGCAGCTTCGAGCCACCGACGCACGATGATCTTCTTGCCACGATAAACGGCACTCCCTTCTTCAGCCCTGGATACCCGGCACAAAAGGGACAGCCGCCCCAGCCGGTGCCGCAATACGCATTCGCCACGCCCAACCTCGATGCGCAGACCGCGACCACCCTCGAGGGCGGTTGGCGCGGCCGGCAGGGAACGATCAGCTGGGAAGCGGTCACCTATTACTCATGGGTCGAGAACGAGCTGCTCAATCTGCGTGATGCTTCCGGCGTGCCGCTGGGCGCGGTCAATGCCGACAGGACGCGCCACTTCGGCGTCGAGCTTGGAATAGCGGCGCAGCTCAGCCGAAATATCGGCGCGCGCATCGCGTATACCTATCAGGATTTCCGCTTCGATGGCGATCCGGTGCACGGCAACAACAAGCTCGCCGGCGCGCCACCGCATGTCATCAACGCGGCGGTGCGCTACACGGTCAACTCGCAGTTCTTCGTCGAAACCGAAGTGAACTGGCTCCCCGGCGAGACGCCCGTCGACAACGCCAACACCATGTTCAACAAGTCGTTCGTCACCGTCGATGCGCGCGCGAGCTACGAGCTCGACCGGACGATCTCGCTCTACGGCGAAGTGCGGAACATCTTCGACGAGAAATACGCCTCGTCGACACTCATCGTGGACACCGCGACCGCCGGCCAGGCGGCATTTCTTCCGGGCGACGGCCGCGCGTTCATCGTCGGAATAAAAGGAAACTACTGAAGGCCGGAGAGCACGCCGCAAGGCGTGCGCTCCTCGAGGCGGCGCGAGAGAAAGGCACACGCTATGATACAGGCGAAACCGGCGACGAATGAGCTTCCGGGCCACGGGCTCAAAGCGGAGAAGATGCCAGGTCACTGGCTTCTCGCGCGGCTGGGAAAGCGCGTGCTGCGCCCGGGCGGACTCGCGATGACCCGTGCCCTGCTCGACGATCTCGATATCGGCAAAGCCGACGACGTGGTCGAGCTTGCACCGGGCCTCGGCGTCACCAGCCGTCTCGTCTTGAAGAGAAAGCCCCGATCCTACGTCGGCGTCGAGCGCGATGCGACGGCCGCCGCCTGGACCGCGCACCGCCTGCCATCGCAAACGGAAGTCTCGGTGAGGGTCGGCCCTGCCGATGAAACCGGGCTGCCGGCCGAGAGCGCCAGTGTCGTCATAGGAGAGGCCATGCTGTCGATGAACCCGTCAGAGCACAAGCAGCGCATCGTGCAAGAGGCCCACCGGGTGCTGCGCCCGGGTGGATGCTATGCGATCCACGAATTGGCAATCGTCCCCGACAACGTACGCCCCGAGATCAAACAGGACATCGAGAAGGCCCTCTCGACGTCGATCCATATCGGTGCGCGCCCGCTGACACCGGAAGAATGGCGCCAGCTCCTCGAAGCCGCCGGGTTCGACGTGGAGCGCACGCGGCTGTCGCCGATGAACCTTCTCCGGCCCGCACGCCTCATAGCGGACGAAGGGTTGTGGGGCGCGTTGAAGTTCCTCGGCAACGCCATGACGGACGGTGAAGCCCGGCGGCGCGTACGCCTGATGCGCCGCACGTTCCACAAATATCGCGCGCATCTCAACGCCATCTCGCTCATCGCACGTAAGAAAAGCTGATGCGCACGAGCCTTAATGTAGAATTTTTACGCGGCTCGAATTCAAAGCGACGTGTGATGCAGCACAGCTCGACAAAACTTACACTTCGTCTGAATCTTGCCTGCCGTCGCCGATGAAGGCTATGTGAGATCGCTTCTGTTTCGCAGAATCTGTTGAGCTGTCGACGATCCGGCAGCGACGTTTCAGCTGTATCGGCCCTATGCCGCTACGCCTTAACTCGGGTGGATCGTGAATTTTGTGCAGCGTCCTGAAGAAAGTCCAAAAGGCGCGTCAATAGCATCTCTCGGTCGAAATGCGCCATGTAGTACGCCTTACCGCGTGCACCCATCTGCTCGCGTTGCGTCGGCGACAGATCGGCCATGGCGCGCACAGCTTGCGCCAGGGATGAGGGATCTCCGGCATGGGCGGGGAAACCTGCACCACTGTTGGCGATCACCTCGGCGACCTCTCCGTCAATGGCGGTAACAATTGGCTTGCCGCTGGCAAGATACGCTTGGATCTTGGTGGGGATGGTGCGTGTGAATGCGTCTTCCGCACGTAGCGTGGCAAGCAGCACATCGGCCTCTCGGTAGAACGCGCTCATCGCGTCAGCGGGATAGCGTCCCCAAACATGAACACGTGCGCCGAGATCTGATTCCTGAATTTGCTTGCGGAGAGACGGAAGAGCGTGGCCGTCGCCGACAATGTGCCAGTGAATCCGCGTATCGTCCCGCAGTATGCGCGCCGCTGCGATGATGGTTTCGAAATCTTGCGAAAAGCCGATGTTCCCCGTGAACATGACTTTGAACCCCTCCGGCATCGGTGGAATGACACTTGCCGTGATGGGCGCCTCACTCGGTTCCCATTGCGGCATGTAGCCGATGCTTTGAGGTGCTAATCCACCCACTCGCGCTATATGTTCGGAAAAACGCTTCGATTGGCCAAGTATTCTGTCGCACCGCCGGTAAATCCAGCGGGTCAGACGGCCGGCAGCACCGATGATCGCCGCGTGCTTGACTTGTCCGGAGGCCGACAGACTGTCTGGCCAGAGATCCATAACCCACAAAACCAATGGACTGCGAATGTATCTCTTAGCGACGATAGCGGGAAGGACCTGAGTAATTGGCGAAACCATCCAGCACAACACGACATCATGGCTCGACCGGGTCAGCCGGAATGGGATGATGAGACTGCCGAGTGCAGCAAACGAGAGGTAGTTGAGCGCGAGCTTAAAACGGTTCCCTTGCCCACGGGCAAACATAGGAAGCCGCAGAACCCGCAGGCCATTCCATCGGTCCGTATAAGGACCGCGAGCGAGTGTATAACCGTCGAAAAATCGGCCTCGTGGGTAATTTGGCAGGCCGGTGACCACCGTAACCTCGCAGCCGCGCTCCTTTAGCCCTAGTGCGATATCGTTGGCGCGAAAGTTTTCTGGCCAGAAATATTGTGAAATGAAAAGGATGCGCAGAGGTCTTGAGGAAACCTTCTCCTCGACGCTGCCGTCTTCAGAGTTCTGCATACGCTCGCCCGCTCGTCCGAAATGCTGCTCGCCATGGCGAAAGCATACCGCTCGCCTCACCGGTACCAGACGGTTCGATTCACGTAAGCTGTATAGCTGAGGATAATCCGAACGATCTTCTCCGATACGAGACCACAGTCGTAGTCGGGCACGAGACGGCGAGTGGGATTGTTTGCCGCTTGGGCAGTGACCACGTCCACCGCTTCGATAATGCGTTCCCGCGTGGGATCGCACATAACCAGCACGCCAGCGTCCATTCCTTCTGGTCGCTCGTGAGCCTCGCGTATTGTGATTGCAGGAAAGCCCAAAATCGAACTTTCCTCCGTAATCGTTCCGCTGTCCGAGATCACGCAGCGCGCTTCCCGTTGCAGCTTCACGTAATCGAAGAAGCCCAACGGCTTGACGAAGCGCACGCGCTCATCAAGGTCGCCGATGCCAGCTTCGTCGAGACGTCTGCGTGTGCGCGGGTGTGTCGAAACGAGGACCGGAAGCTTGTAGTGGCGCGCCAGCGCATCAATGGCTGCCATGAGGTTTTCGAGCGTTTGCGGGTCGTCGACATTCTCCTCTCGATGGGCGCTGACGACAAAAAATTCTTTGTTCGTAAAACCAAAGCGCTTCACCACATCCGAGCGGTCAATGGCTGCGGCGTGGTATGCGAGCACTTCCTGCATCGGAGAGCCGGTTTTGATCACCGTTTCCGGCTTGAGGCCCTCGGCGAGAAGATAACGCCGCGCATGTTCCGTATATGTGAGGTTGATATCGCTGACGTGGTCGACCAGCTTGCGGTTGATCTCTTCGGGGACGCGCTGATCGAAGCACCGATTGCCAGCTTCCATGTGGAATATAGGAATCTTGCGCCGCTTGGCGGCAATAGCTCCGAGACTGCTATTGGTGTCACCAAGCAACAAGAAGGCGTCGGGTTGCTCCACCTCGAGAACCTTGTCTATTCGCTGGATGACCAGGCCGATCGTCTCCGCGGCCGTAGCTCCGGCTGCTTCGAGAAAGTGGTCGGGCCTACGGATTCCCAGCTCCGAGAAAAAGATCTCGTTCAGTTCAAAATCGAAATTCTGGCCGGTATGCACCAGCACGTGCGTGAGGTGCTGATCGAGCTCGGCGATCACGCGGCTCAGCTTGATGATCTCCGGACGTGTCCCGACAAGAGTGAGAACCTTCAGCGGCATTGAGGCCTGTTCTATTTTTCAGCAGCTTTTTGGTTGGCGAGCTCTTTTACCATGGCCTCCCACGTTGGCGGTTGGTATCCGAACTCGTTGCGGAACCGAGTAGAATCTAAACTCCGATCGATGACGAGCCGCGCGTCGCTCACGACCTCGACGTCGGGAGACAAGTATTTTCGGAAAAGCATTAGCAAGCTATATTTGTCTATTGGGGAACTCGATACGTGAAAGACACCCCTCGCGTTCTGATGGTCGACGAGCATTCGTTCGACGACACGAGATAGTTCGTTTGTCGTCAAACCCGAGAATATGGCTTGGGAGAAGCCGGGGACAGACCCGTGTTGCGCGAGAAACCATTCGAGGAGCCCGGTTTTGCGCGTCAGCTCGTAACCGACAATGGAGGTCCGCAGCGTGAGGCAATGATCCCCCGCCACCTCGCCCAGGTACTTTGTTCGACCATAGATGTCTTCGGCATCCGAGGGGTCGGTCTCGAGATAAGCACCCTTGCGCCCGGAAAAAATGCAGTCCGTACTGATATGGACGAGCCTGGCCCCGGCCATCCTGCAAAGCACCGCTAGTCGGTGCGGCAGTAGGGCATTGATTTCAAGACTCGCAATTGCATCGTTCGCGGAGGGGCGCTGCTTGACTATGCCAACGCAGTTGACGACCGCATCGGGACGTACTGCTGCGAACACCTCGGCGAGCCGATCCGTCACGCGAGCGTCGATGCCGGCGATCGCCGTGGAAAAGTCGAATAACCCCAGGTCACGGTAGGCTTCGAGCGGCTGACGCAGTGTGACGCGAACATCATGTCGATGGCGAAGATCGGCAAACAGCCGGTGGCCCAACATACCATCGCCACCTAAGATCAAAATGCGCACGTCACAGCCCTTGAGAATATCGTGGTTTCAACGTAGCAGCTCCCCTCCTTCGGCAAGCTGCAGTCGGTTACCGAGAAGATTGTGCCTTTCAAGCAGGGCATGCGTGCCAGCCAAATCCAAAACCGTGTCGCGGGAACTGAATTCCTTCGACAATGCAGGCTCGCCCAATGGTCCAGCCAGCTCCGGCAGCATCGGGCGAATGGCGAAAAATTCACCGCGGCGCAATGTATGAAGACACTCCTCGTCGGAGACCATGATTTCGTGGAGCTTCTCTCCCGGTCGGATGCCAATGATCTTGATCTCGATTTCTCGTTCGCCAACCATGGCCTGAGCAACATTCAACATGGTGGCGGCCGGCGCATCGGGTACGAGGATTTCCCCCCGCTCGGCGGTGCGAAGCGCTGCGAAAACGGCATCGACGGCCTGGTCTAGACTGAGGAGGAAGCGCGTCATCTCTGGGAGGGTGACGGTTACCGGCCCTCCGCCGCGGATTTGCTCGAAGAAAAGCGGGATGACCGAACCGCGAGATGCCATGACGTTGCCATAGCGTACGCAGACGAACCGAGTGTCGGGGTTGAGAATATTGGCGGATATGAAAATCCGCTCCTGTAGGGCTTTCGTCATGCCCATGACATTGATGGGCTTGCACGCCTTGTCGGTACTAATGCCCACGACGGTATCAACCGCATAGCGGTGTTCGCGTATCGCGCGCACGATATTGACGGCTCCGCTGCAATTGGTGAGGAGCGCCTGATCGGGGAAGTACTCGCAGTTGGGTACCTGCTTCAGCGCCGCCGCATTTATGACGACGTCCACGTCCCGTAGAGCCGAACAAATGTCGGCGTAGCTGCGCACGTCCCCGACAATGAACTGCAGCGACCGTCGAAAATTTTCGTAGATCACTTCGTCTGTCGTAACGTGCCTATGCTGGTACGACACACGCATATCGTGCTGTTTTCCCTCGTCGCGGGACATCACGATAACGCGCTTGGGAGTTCCCATCTCGCCAGAAAGCAGACGGCGAATCAGAAACTTGCCAAGCGAACCAGTGCCGCCGGTGACTAGGACGGATTTATCTTGGAGCAGCATTAGAATGTGATCTCTTCGACGGCGCTGAACGCGTATCCGTCTCTTATCCGACGGCGTCGCTATTGACAACGACGTCAGGGTTAGCCTCGGCCGCTGCGCGGAGGAAAAGTGCGCGATTTGCAGCCTTGTGGCTCGGGTCTTCGCTGAAGCGTGCGGCGCAGAGTCGGGCGGCGGCTCTCAGCCGTGCTTGCTCCTCGGAGCTTGCGGTTGCACGTTGACGGATGATACGCCGGAACTCTTCTGGCTCGTTAAGAGAGACCGTGAGGCAGGCTCCATCGGGAGTCGCGCGCCAAGGTGTCCGATCGCTGATCAATACCGGAGTTCCCGCTTGCAGAGATTCTAAAATGACATGGCCAAAGTTTTCTCCGCGAGTGGGAAGGATCATGAGATCGTAACGTGCCAGCGTTGCGCGCACGTGTTCCGGTTTTACTTCTCCGACAAATTTCACCTTGATCCCGCTTGGCATTTGCTCCGCTTGGCGCTGTAGGATTCGAAGGTAAGCGGGGTCAGAACAAGGGCCAACAACGTCCAGCTTCAGAGGTATATTCCCAATGCCATCGAGTATTTCGAGCGCGTACTCAAGATTTTTCATCGGGCTGATGCGCGAGAGAAAGATAATACGCAACGGATCGCCCGGCGCGCGGTCGGGGGGATCTGACTGATCGGACACGTTGGCGTCAACAAGATCCGAGGCAACGGCGATATTTTCGGAACCGATACCGAGAGCGCTTTGGATTTCTTTCGCCTCGCGCGCGCCCGACGCCATCCATAGCGCACCTTTAAAGAAACCTGACGTCTGCGCGACCCGCAAGTACAGCGCTTTGCGCGCCTTCTTGAGCGCCAGCGCCCCCGCCCCAAACTCTCCTCTAGGAGCAATGATCAAAGGGCGCGCGGAAGCCATGCCCAGTCGACGCACGATAAGCGGTCGGAGAGTGTAGGTGACATCGAAGATGCTGTTGAGAAACAGGACATCATGCGGCGTCTCGCGCAACAGACGCGTAATCGGCATCAAGCGTCGGTTGGCGGGGGAAAGATACATCACCTTTGCGCTCCCGACCTCCACCCAAACATCCCGCGGAAAGTCCGGATAAGGTTCTAAGTCTCCGAGATCCCGGTCGCGAGTCACAATTAGGAAGTCGAAGTCGGCCGACAGAGCATCCACCAGATTACTGATCGATCGTGGCGGACCTCCTGCCTTGAAGGCGGGCAGATAGTAAGATGCGAATACTAGAACGCGCGGCTTCCTTCCGTGCACGACGGAAAGGACGCTGCTAACAGTTTCTACGCGTGTCATTGTGTGAATCCTGCCGTGCACGTGTTGCGGCCCGGGCCTCACGGCAACACCGCAGTCACTATCATCGCAAGCGAAATGCGGTCAACGGCAAGCCATGAGTGGCACGAGGAATGAGCGCGCTGTCTGAGTTCAATAAGCGTCGCGCGAGCGATTGCCGGAATGAAGGTGCCACCGCGGCCCGTGGTGGATGCGGCAGGAGACACGTCCGTGATATTTCGACGCTGGCCGTTCCCTTCAGATGCTTATTTCATCAGGCGTCCGCAGAGTTCCGCCGCAGGCGCTCTGTCCGCGCGCCCAAACCATTCGCTGACCACGGGATGTAGTACGTATCCAAACATAACGGCCAGAATCGGCCATACGGGGAAAGCCCAGTAGACCTGTCCCGCCATCCCGGCACATACGACAAAAACGGCTACCGCCAGCCGCAGTGCGTCATCGAAGGAATGCGTGCGCATAAACTGGCGCACAGTGAGAACAATCACGCAGGCCATGAGAATAATTACCCATACGCCGGCGAGTGTGTTCTCCTCCAACCAATAGACGTAGGCGTTATCAACGACAGATGCTCCGCCGGGAGTGGAACTGACTCGCCCGCTCACCGACATCCACGTCTGGGGATCGCCGGATAGAAAATAGATCGGCCAGCCGAAAACCCGTTCCAACAACTTGGTATAATAAGCTGCTGCTTGGCCGCCGACAGCCACAGCAGCTAGGAAGCCTGTCAAAAGACCGGCGACGACGCCCAGCACGGCAGAACGAGCAATCTCTCGTCGTGCGAAAGACGCTGACGCCCCGCATCGGTGGAGGGCAAGCGCAAGAGCCAGCATGGCCACGGCGATGAGTACAATCGTCGAACGCGATCCGGAAAGGAGCAGGGCCACGGTGCAAAGGCAGAATAGGCCTGCTGATGCGTAAGGCTTGCCCACTTGAGAGACCTTACACGCTATGAAAACGCACGGCGCAACTGCAACGGCAAACCAGTTGGGATTGAGAAAAATGGAGGATGCGCGAAGCTCAACGTCACCATGCACAAAGTTGGCCACCGGTGCTAGGCCGTACGCAACTTCGATGAACGCGATGATCGTTGCAATGGACAGCAGTGCCCCCGTCACGATGCAAAAGCCTTTTGCGCTCCGTTGAGGTCGATGGAAAGTTCCGACAGAGACGGCGACTAAGCAGAAGGACGAAAATATAAAGGCGAACTTGATTTGCAGGATGCCGTGCGTGGTGAACTCCTGTTGGAGCGCAATCTGGCCGAACATCGTCGTCAGCAGCGGAGCCAGGACTAGCGCTACCATCGGCCATATTTTGCGACCGGTTACCACCGACCGGACATACGGGTAGCGACGCCAGAGGACAGAAGCGCAAACGCAGAACAGCGCAAAAAGCGTGACCTTGGAGACGCTTGTAGGAGGCGGGACCAGAAACCAATGCATCCCTTCCGCACCAAGGCCAAGAACCGGCAAAATGGTGTAAGTGAACATTCCATACGAGATCAGCAGGATGCCAGTTGCTGGCGCCAAATCGTCTGCCGATGAGCACGTGTATGCTATAGAAGAGAATGCTAGAACTGAAACAAATAATGAAACGAAAAATTCGGTCGTAATAAAATCCACCACGACGTTTGCCTTCTATCGCAATGCCTCATCCCACTGCTGAACTACTGCGTGTACATCTAATTTTGGTCGCCAGTACGATGCAATAACAGTTGGTATGCGATGTCCACGATCCCATTCGCGAATTTCGTTCACGAGCGCAGCTGCAATGGCAGGGGCCGTAAATTTGCGTGCGATTGAACCGTAAGCACCACCTCCGGATAAGTATACTAGAGATTCAATCGGCGTGACAACTAAACTGGTCCCGGATGAAAGTGCCTCCGCAGCCACGAACGAAAAACTTTCAAAAAAAGAGGTCACCAGCAAAATACGAGATTTGGATATTACTTCCTGTGTTGCCTCGAACTCCAGCTGCCCCAAACATTCAACGAATCGTCGGCTGTCACGCGTAAGCTTCGCGTATATGTCTTTCCCCCCATTGCCGACGATCAAGAACGTGTATTGAGCACCACTATCCACTGCCCGCTCTATAGTGCCTAAGAGCAGATCTCCTCCCTTGACGTTGTCATCCCAGCGGGCTGCCGAGACGACTGTACGCGTCTTGTCGCTCCTTAGAAGTCGTGTCGTGACTGCCGACGATACGGGATTCGCGATAAAGCGGAGCTTCGGAATGCTTTCCGCGACGCCCCAGTGCTCCAGTACCTCCGTCAAGTTCACGGCGGCGCCGGGACTTTCGACAACTGTCAGATCAGCCAGCGCGATTTGCTCCAGCCGCGGCCTCAAGATAGCTCCTAACGGCAAACGCCACTTCAGATGACGCAGCAGATTGACGGGATTGGTGCCTATGGGCCGAGCACGAAGGTAGTTGGGTGTCACCGGGAAGCCGAGTGTGCCGTCCGTGTCACCCTTGATCACCACCCGGATCCCAAGTTGCTTCAACATCCGCAAGGTCGGCGTAAGCGCCGGATCAAAGCGTGTGATGGCGACGACTACGTCCGGGCGACGGGATCCAGAGAGATCCGCTTGCCATTGCGAAAGCGGCTCTACGCGCAGCCCGGCCAGCTGCCCCCACCACTCGTTGACGCTGGACAAAGAAACGTCGTGGCCGCGTGCTGCCAGCGCGGCGGGAATGGTGACAGGTTCCTTGTGGACGCTCGAGGCGCCACTATAGTGGTCGATGAAAACAACCTTCATTCTAGCTGATGTCCCGCGGCCTGCAGCACAGATTGGAACCGTCTGCTACCGCGCAAGCGAGCCATGAGCGGCCGCAATTGCGCCGCACGATGCCCAAGCACGCGCTTAAGGATGTGGCGGAGGTGCTTTCTGATGTCGGATCGGCCACGAGCAGCTTTCACACCAGCCTGTACTTCTGGTGAAGCACTCGCAAGTGCGATCTCCACAGCCTGAGCGAGGCGATCGATTCTTTCTGTCGATAGCACAGCCGCTCCGCGCTTTTCATCGATCTCTGCTAGACACCGAAGGTAGAAATCCACCCAACTGACCCTCGCCAGCAGGTCAGGACGTTGAAACCGGTAGCACGCCGCAAAGAAATCCTCTGCAATGACATTCTCGACCAGCAATGCTTTGACTGGCGAGTGCGGCAGTGGATCTGCCAGTCCGAGAGTGCCGACGTAGCTACTGGCATCGTTGCGATAGGCGTTGCCGCCGTTGCTGACATTCAGCCCTTGGGAGATCATGAGCGCGGCGCTCACATGCGTGATGCACGGGCGCGATAAAAGGCAGGCATAGGCGAACGAGAAATCGGGATTGATAGGCAAAAAGGCGCCCCCAAGGCGCGAGCGTATGGCAGTGATGAGTGATTGCGATACGCTCGAGTTAAGGCCGCGCGGGAGGGCCGTGGGGAATGGAGCGTTAAGGCGTAGCGAGTTGAGGGCCACTGTTTCCGAATCGAGTACAGCAGGCCCCTGTGCCGGACCGGTGAACGTCTGCAGGTGCCCCGCGGAATGGTAAAGTTCCCAGGACCAAGTTACGATCTCAGCGTCCGCGCCGCCGCGGGCATGCAGGTCGGCGATGGTGGCGAGCGCCCCTTGCTTGAGAACCGAGCGGTCGGGCAATACCGTTAAATGTTGCCCGCGAGCGAGCAGAGAGATTTGCTCCCAGTGCTGGGGCATTGGCAGCACTGTCGGCTGCTCTATATAACGCACGCGCCGATCGTGAAGCATGTCGGCAATGGCGGCGCGGATAGCCTCTTCGGCGCCGTTGTTGGAGAGAATCACCTCAAAGTCGTCGAAGGATTGCCCGAGCACGCTCATCAGCGCGTCCCGCACGAGCTGCGGGCGCCCCTTAGCCGGAAGGAGCACAGTAAAGGTCGGGGCCTCCTTCATATCGTCACCCCGTTGTTCTTGGGTCGCAAGCCTGGCAACAGCGTCTGCCGAACCAAGTGCTTGAGCCAGCGACGTCCGACATCGAGCGTAAGGCCGGCGCCGATGAGAGCACAGAGACCAGCGAGCACGACGATAAACAGGCTGACGAAGCGTTCATGATCTGTGCTGCCACTCGAGATGATGACGGCGCCGGCGGCGAGAGAACTCGCGGCGAGAGGAATGGCGACCCCCTTGGCGGCGAAGAAAAGTAGCTGCTCGGGAAGCAGCCGCCGATGCATCACAATAGTGGCCAGCACCAAAACGAGCACATTCATGGAGGCCCATGCGATCGCGGCGCCCACCACGCCGTTAACCCGAGTACCAAGATAGACGGCAGGCAACAGCAGCGCGGCCCCGAGCAGATTTATGCGCACCGACAGCGTGGTCCAGCCGTGGGCGAGTTGCAGCATGAAGGGAATCTGCAGCACGGCATTGCAGAAGGCGCCAATCGCGACAAAACCCAGGATCGGAGTAATGGAGTTGGCAAGTGCAGGGGTACCAGTCCAAGCGATGACGATCTCACGGCCAGCCAGCATGCAAATGGCTACGGCCGGGGCAGCAAGCAAAGCGACAATCTGCACCCCGGCGCGGAACAGGTCGCGTTCGGCTGCCCTGTCACCCGCAGCGACTGCCGCGGTCAACCGCGGAAAGTAGGCGCTGGCGACTGGCCCCGCTAACATCGGAAAAATACCCGCCAACGCCACGGCGAGCATATAGATCCCAAAGCTTTCCAGGTCGACGAGGCGGGAGAGCATAATCTTGTCTCCCTGAGAGAATAAGAGTGCGAACAACGCTGTTAGCGACATACCGCCGGCAAAAAAACCTACCCTACGCAACGCCTCTATCGAAAAACGCGGACGGCGTGAAGCTGTCGGCAACGCGGCATGCGCCGCGCGCGCCAGCAACAGTACTGTCAACAGGGAAAACCCTGCCTGCCACCAGAAGAACACTACGATGGAAGGGACGAAGATCACTAGGACGGCAGCACCAGCATAGCGGAACGTCGAGATAAGAGCGTAGACCCCGTTGTAGAATACCTGTCGCTCAAAGCCGAAAAGCGCTCCCCGGTAGATTCCCTCACAAAAGCGCGCTGCGACGACGAATGCGATTACCGCGACGGCGCCCGCTACAGCCTCCTGAGATAGCGCAAGCGGCCTCACCCAACGGGAAGCGATGGCACCCGAGCCGCACCATATGCCAAGGACAATCACAGCGGCGAGCACGAATACGACGATCTCCAGGCTGCGGACGAGATCGCCGATGGATTCAGGTGTGTGCGCGCCGGAAGAGACGCGCGCGGCTTCACGCGTTAGCGTCGGCGTCATGCCGAGGTCGAGCAGGGAGAGCCAAGTCTGCAGGACGACGTAGAGGCCAATCAGGCCGTAGGCCTCGACGCCGAGCCGGTCAATGTAGACGGGCACGAATGCGAGACTGACAAGCGCAACCCAGCCCTGGCCGGCGAAGTTCGCGATCAGGTTGCGCTTGAGGGCCATGCCATATTCCTAGAACCGGACGTCGCTCAAGCTACCCGTTTAAGGTATCCCCGTGGGGCGACGCTGATCAGGAGCTTGGCGTCGAACGTCGCGTCGATGGCAAATTCCGGGTGTTCGGCAAGATAGGCGTCAACGGCTGTCATCGCGTTATCACCCGGTCCCCATGGGCGATCCGGGAACATCTCCTTGGGCATATGTTCGATGACCGTATCGAAGACCACACAATAGCTGCCTTTCGAAACCAGTGGCGCATAGGCTTCGAGCTCCGCGAGCACATGCGCCTGCGTATGGTTGCTGTCAAGAAATACGAGCACCCGTTCGGCGCCGCGCGCGGCAGCCTGGACTTGGGCCACGATGGCTGGATCGACGCTCGATCCCTGTAGCATCGTAATCCGGCGCATCATCGGATGCGCCTCGATGGCGGCACGGTTGTGCTCCCTGATATCGATATCGATACCGATCACCCGCGCATTTTGAGGGCCGCCGCAGAGTGCCGACAGCTCGAGCATGGAGGCCGAGAGGATTAGCGAGCCCCCGTGCGCTATTCCTGTCTCGATAATCAGATCCGGCTTAATGCCGAAGATTAGCTCCTGAATCGCTACGATGTCCTGTGGGTATTGGATGATGGGACGTCCCAGCCACTCAAAGTGATAGGAGTACTTGTGTTGGTTCGCCTTGATGAACCAATCACGGGTAAGTTCCAGCATCCGCGTATCAGCGCCCTGAGCCGCGATCTCCGCGGCGCATTCTAGCCTGAACTTTTCTACGGGCGTGCTCACAGTTCGCTTTCTCCTATTTGGACGCGCACCTCGTAGGTTCGTCCTTCGTCAACGAAATAGCAGGCAGGGTGACCAGCAAATGTCCGCGCGCGGAGAAGGTTAAGTAGCTGACGCCCGGTGTATTGGCTATCCAGATCGATCATGCTCGCTGGATCGATCTCCTTGGCCGCATGAAAGCTGCCGCTTGTCAGATCCTGCGGGTGCGCTTGGAAATTCCCTAATCGCAGTTGTGGATAGATATCGCGGAACAGTGCCGGCATCGCCGCTTGCGCCTTCTTATAGAGGCTTTCTCCATCGTCTTCCCACCCGTACGCGATAGCACGTTGCGCCACGATCGGCCCGGTGTCGATCCCTTCGTCGATGAGATGCAGCGTTACGCCGAATGGAGCACCCTCAACGATTGTCCAGAAATTGTAGTGCTTGCCGCGGGCGTGAGGCAGGAGGCTCGGATGCGTGTTTATAAAACCGCGCCTTGGCAGGTTGAGAAGCGGCGCGCGGAGAATCTTGGGCCACCAAAGAGTGAAGCCTAGCGTGATCTCATGTTCGCGCTCACGCACCCAGGCCGCGACTGTCTCGTCGGTCGAGAACACGATGGTCGGCACGCCAGCTGCGCGGGCGACTTCGGCGATGTCGTTGTCGCTCGTGGTGATGATAACTACGATATCTTTGGCATGGGTCGTGGTCAGCCAGGAGACGATTTCGAGGCCAACTATGCCATCAGCCAGAAGCAAAATGCGCGACATGCTTAGGAGCCCAGAACGAGCTGCTTTAGAACGGTAGAGACCCGGTCCAGTTGCTCATCGGTGATATCGTGATAGCTCGGCAGGTTGATAGCACGCGCTGCAATATCGTAGGCATTCACGTTTTGCGGACGCCTTTCAAAAAAATCCAAACTCGACAAAGGGTGAAAAAACACTCGCGCATCGATGTTGGCGGCACTAAACGCGGCAATCGCAGACCCTTGATCGACGCCCGTGGAAGCTGCGAACACCACGGTTGGCATCCAGGCGCCATTCACAACGTGCGGCGGCTCCGGATTCATGGAGATAGCGTTTCCGAGGCTCTGCAGCTGCTCCTTGTAACGAGCGAGAATGGACCGCTTGCGGGCAATCAGTGTGTCAATGCGTTCCATCTGTCCGACACCGATTGCCGCCTGGACGTTCGACATCTTGTATTTGAATCCCACCATGTCCGGCCAGAATTGCTTGGTCTGGCCGCGCGCACGCCCGTGATTGGAGAGTGTGCACACTTTCTCGTACAGCGCGGCATCGTTACTGACAAAGATTCCACCCTCGCCGGTTGTAATGGTTTTGGTACCATGGAACGAGAAGGCGCCAAAAATGCCCATCGAGCCGGCTGGACGACCGCGCCAGGATGAGCCGATAGCCTCCGCTGCATCTTCGACGATCGGCACGCCGTGCCGTTTGCCGAGTGCAAGGATCGCATCCATGTCGCAGAGATTGCCGTAGATGTGCGTAGCGATAATAGCCTTGGTATTTGGACCGATCGCGCGCTCCGCGGCAACGGGATCGATGCACCAAGTATCCTCGAGCACGTCGACGAAAACCGGTGTGGCCCCAAGATGGACAATCGGCGCCGCGGTGGCGATCCAGTTTGTGTCAGCGAGGATGACCTCGTCGCCTGGGCCGATGCCGAGCGCCGCTAACCCCATGTGGAGCGCGCCAGTTGCGCTTGAAGTTGCGATAGCAAAATCAACACCGAGATGCTTGCGGAAGGCCATCTCGAAGCGGTCGATGTAAGCGTAGCATTCGCTTCCCCACCCATTGCGCGTCGCGTCCGCTGCGAGAGCGACCTCGACCTCGGTGATCGAGGGCTTCGTGTAGAAAATGCGATCCTGACTCATCAAAAAATCTCCAGCCGTGGTACGGCCACGACGAACTGCCCTCCCCAGCCCCGAATGTAGCTCAATTGGCCCATGATCTCCTCGCGCAAATTCCATGGGAGGATAAGCACGTAGTCGGGCCGTGCGGCGGCTATTTGATCGGCAGCAACGATCGGTATTCGACTTCCGGGCAGGAACTTGCCCTGCTTGCCGGGACTACGGTCGACTACGAAGGGCAAAAGATCCTGCCGCACGCCCGCGAAATTCAAGAGCGTGTTGCCCTTGGCTGCAGCTCCATATGCAGCGACGGTGCGCCCTGACCTCTTAGCGTCGAGGAGAAAGCGCAACACATCATTCTTGACCGCTTCAGCCTCTGCTTGGAAGCCGGTGTAGAGCGCGCGGTCAGTTACGCCCGCCGCCGCCTCGCTCTCACGCATGACACGTAGACGCTCGCTGGTTGGACGCGAGGCCACGTCGGCGCGCTCAGCGTAGACGCGCAGACTGCCGCCATGGGTGGATAGCGACTCCACATCGAATACCGTAAGGCCGTTCGCCTTGAAAATGTGCTCCACCACCGTCAGCGACAAATACGAGAAGTGCTCGTGGTAGATGGTATCGAACTGCCTGTCCTCTATGAGGCGCAGCAGCGAAGGGAACTCGAACGTTGCGACGCCCTGCTCAGCGAGCAAGACCGTGAAACCGCCAACAAAATCGTTGATATCGGGCACATGCGCCAGAACGTTGTTAGCAGCCGTGAGATGCGCGTGGCCGTGCTCTGCGACGAGACGCTCCGCAAGCGCGCGCCCGAAGAACTCTTCGATGATTGCGATGCCTTTGGCGCGGGCAGCGGCGGCGGTGCTCGCCGTCGGCTCGATACCGAGACAGGGGATGCCGCGCATCGCCACATATTGAAGCAGGTAGCCATCGTTGGCCGCAACTTCGACGACGTGGCTGTGTGGGCCAAGATCAAACCGATCCACCATTGCAGCTACGTACGCATCAGCATGCGCAGTCCAGGTAGCCGACATGCTGCTGAAGTACCCGTAGTCCTCGTCGAATAGACTTTCACGACTGGCGAAGTCAGCGGTCTGCACGAGCCAACAGTGCTCGCACACCAGTACCTTCAGCGGCAGATAGGTCTCCGGTCCGGCGAGCCTCTCCGCCGTCAGGTACGCGTTCGATGGCGGCGCTGTTCCTAGGTCGACAAACTCGAGGGAAAGAGCATTCCGGCAATGACGACAGTTCACGGGTCGACCCCTTCGAATGCCGCAAACCCCGGCAAAGCTGCATCGCGCTCGGAGCGCTCAGTGACCGCGCGCGGCCAGCCGATGTCGAGTGTCGGATCGAGAGCATCGAGCCCCGCCTCGGATTGCGGAGCGTACGCTGCCGTGTGGAGATATAACAACTCGCAATCCCGTTCCAGCGTCTGAAAGCCGTGGGCAAAACCCTCAGGAATAACTAGGCTTTCTCTATTCTCGGCGCTCAACACGCGACCATACCAGGCCAGAAAGCTGGGTGATCCGCGCCGCACGTCGACAGCAACGTCGAACACACTGCCGCGCAGACATGACACAACCTTGGTTTCCGCATGGGGCGGGTGCTGGAAGTGCAGTCCACGCACCGTGCCGGGCAGTCGCGTCAAGGTGATGTTGATCTGCGCGATGCGGCGAGTACCAAGCACGGGAGCGAGCTCATCGGCACAGTAGATGCGCTCGAGAAAGCCACGGTCATCAACGCGCGGGAGGCGGCGCAGCGCGATCAATCCACTCAACGGCGTTTCGATGAGGTCGAACCGCGCGCTCATCGGTGCCCCTTTGCGTAGGCGGCAATCTGCGCCTGGGAGAACGGCAGCATGTCGGCGCCCGCCAGGCGCGCCTGCTCCCACGCGAGCGTCCATTCGAGTGCTTGGCTGAGGTTGAGGCGCGGAGCCCATCCAAGATCAAGCCTTGCCATCGTGCTGTCCAGCCGCAGAAGCCCGGCTTCACGCGGGTTCTGATCGTTGGCCTGGTGCACGACCTTTGCTGGCGGGCCCCAAAGTTGCGCAAGCTTGTGTGCCACGTCGCCGACGCGCGCGTCGCTTCCCAGATCGGGGCCGAAATTGTATGAGCGCGCAAAATGCTGGCCATCCGGCGCCAGCAAGCGGTTGGCGAGGTGGAGGTACCCGGAGAGCGATTCGAGGACATGCTGCCAGGGGCGAACGGAAGAAGGGTACCGCAACGTCACCGGCTCTTCCCGGGCAAAGGCTCTGAGGCAGTCGGGGACTAAGCGATCACGGGCAAAATCACCGCCGCCGATGACGTTCCCCGCTCGCCCGGTGGCAATGAGCGCTGCGTTTCCTCCCGGGTCAAAGAAGGACGCGCGCATACTCGATACCGCGATCTCGCACGCCGCCTTGCTGGCGCTGTAGGGATCGTGGCCGCCGAGGCGATCGACCTCTCGGTACGGATGATCCCACTCTTGGTTCTCGTACACTTTGTCGGTCGTAGCGATCACCACGACCCGCACAGAGGGAGCCCGTCGCACGGCTTGCAACAGGTTCAGGGTGCCCATCACGTTGGTGGCAAATGTACCCAGCGGATCCTCATAGCTTTCCCGCACGAGCGGTTGGGCGGCAAGGTGGAACGCGACGCCAGGCTGAGCTTTCTGCAGAACGGAATCGAACGCTTCGGGATCACGTATGTCGGCGCGCGTGTCGGAGGCCAGGACACTGGCGACATTGGCGAGAGTAAAGAGGGAAGGCTCGGTCGGCGGATCCAGCGCGATACCGTGCACTTCGCCCCCGAGCGAGGCGATCCAGAGCGACAGCCAGGAGCCTTTGAAGCCGGTATGACCTGTAACTAATACTGGAGCGCCGCCGTCGAACGCTGTGCGCAGATTCACCAGCTCTTCCACGGCGCGGCTCCCGATGCCCACAGAGCCTCAAGATGGTTTTTGTCGCGGAGGGTATCCATGGCATGCCAAAAGCCGTCGTGCTCGAAGGCCATGAGTTCGCCTTGCCGGGCGAGATCCGTCAGGGGCTCGACTTCAAAACTCGTCGCGTCACCGTCGATGAGGTCGATGCAGGCGGGAGAGAGGACAAAGAATCCGCCATTGATGAAGCCCCCATCACCGCGCGGCTTTTCGATGAAACCGGTGACGACATTTCCGCGGCGCTCGATCGCTCCGTAGCGACCGGGCGGTCTCACCGCGGTTATTGTGGCCTTGCGGCCGTGGGCACGGTGGAACGCTATCTTGGCCGTCACATCAACGTCTGCGAGTCCGTCGCCATACGTAAAGCAGAAGGCTTCCTCGTTCCGAATGTGATTTCTAACGCGCTTGAGACGTCCGCCCGTCAGCGTTTCCTCGCCAGTGTCGACGAGTGTGACCTTCCACGGCTCGGCATTGCGCTGGTGAATCTCCATGCCATTCGTGCGCATGTCGATCGTCACGTCGGACATGTGCAGGAAATAGTTCGCGAAGTACTCCTTTATTATGTACCCTTTGTAGCCGCAGCAGATCACGAACTCGTTCACGCCGTGAGCCGAATAAATCTTCATGATGTGCCATAGGATCGGGCGACCGCCGATCTCCACCATTGGCTTTGGGCGCGACTGCGTTTCCTCCGAAAGGCGCGTTCCAAATCCGCCAGCAAGAATTACGGCTTTCATTCTCTAATGCTCTTTCCGACGCGGCTATCGCCTTCTATCCCGCTGCGAATCGCTGCGCTTGGCAACAAATCCCATACCCGATGCAAGGCGTGCGGAAGCTAGGACGGCACTGGAATACGGGCAAGATCATTTCGAACAGTGCGGACAGAAGTTTGTGCGACGCGCAGCGGTGCACTCGGCAACAGTGCGATCGCTGGACATGGCATCCCATCGCGCCGATGGCGGCTCAGGTTGGCATGGGCCACGCGCTCGTGTCGTCACACACACTCGACGAGCGCCGGATACCGGACACCGCTCCAAGATCCTGATGATCGTCGAAGGTAACGCGAGAGGCTTGGCCTGTCGCCGATACTCACTCTTGGGACGGCGCATCGCTCGCGAGCGGATTGCCCCGTCGTATAGTGCGACAGCCCGGGCGCAGGCCGGCTTCCCTGGCAGGCAGCGTCTTTTCATTGGCTATCAAACGGGTTATTTGCCGCCAGACGCCTTCGTGGAGCGTGAATTTACTTCACACACCGGGAAGGAAGTCCATATAGAGGCAGGCCGTGACATCGCTTTGCCGTCCGGCCGCCCTAGATGGCGAGGTCCCGTAGCTCAGCTGGATAGAGCATCTGCCTTCTAAGCAGAGGGTCGCAGGTTCGAATCCTGCCGGGATCGCCAATATAATCAATGATTTGGCGTGCATCGCTAGAATAGGCGCCCACGTTTCGGTCAATGAAACGATCAGGGGGGCGGCATGACACGGGTCGAAAGCGCCGAATCCGATCCCCCTGCGGTGCGGTTGCTCGGCACCTCCATCGCTGCCCAAAACGTCGTGTCGATTTCCTCGAAATGAGGCCACGCTCCCCATCGGCGGCACTTTCCAGAGTGGACAATCTCGACGTTTCCGCTCACCGACACCAGTGACCCAGCGCCCGTCCGCGGAGCCTGCACGCGGACGACGAATGTGCCACTCGGGACGACCGGCGAACTGGAACTTTCCGGCCGCAGCACCATATACGGCGAAAGCACCGCGAAGACTCAAACCCTCCTTCGCAACCGCAGCAACGCGCGCGCCTGGGACAATGCGTCTTTCGTAAACAGCGCGCATGCCGCGGTCTTCTTGAAACCGTCACGGTTGGCTGGCACTAGCACGCGAAACTGGGACCCCGAGGAAGAATCACAATGCTCACGAAACCCGCCGCCGGCGTCCACGTATGTGCGCTAAGGCACATTCCGGAGGTCGTCGCACGCACCGGCGCGCGTCACCTCATCAGCGCAATCAACGCAGATCTAGCACCGGTGACACCAACTGAACTCTTGCCCGACCGCCATCTCCGTCTCGACATGCACGACATCATCGAGGAGTGCGACGGGGCAACCGCACCGGCGGAGGAGCACGTTCACCGCCTCGTCGCCTTCGCGCAGGGCTGGGACGGCGAGAGCCCCCTCCTCATTCACTGCTTTGCAGGCCTGAGCCGTTCCACCGCCGCCGCTTTCATCGCGCTCTGCGCGTTGAACCCCGATGCCCCCGAGCAAAAGATCGCCCTCGCGATCCGGCGCGCTTCGGACACCGCCGTGCCCAACCGCCGCTTCGTCGCGCTGGCGGACGACGTTCTCGGCCGCCGCGGCCGAATGGTGTCGGCGCTGATGGACATGGGACCGAGCCGGTTCGCCACCGAGTGCACTCCCTTCTGCATCGACGGATTTTCCGCGCCGCGCGCGCCTGTGAGCGCTGACCGGGCGGCCTAATATCGCGCCCGCCCGCGCCCGGCACCATCCTGCCAGGGGCCGCGTCCAGCCGCCCCTTTCCCGCCCGAAGCTTTCGCCGCCGCGAAAGTGCGGCCCCCTAACATCAGCGCCAGGACACCCGATCGCCCGCCGACCACCGGCGGCGCGACCTCCAACACGTTGATTGTAACGCCAAACCCGTGCCAAGTATGGGATCCAAGAGCGGCAACACGCGACGCTAGCCGCCAGATTTCCGGACGGGGAAGGAAACATAAATGGCTACCACTGCGACTCTGCAGGAGCCCGGGGCACCGCTGCTGTCCCGGGAGCGCATCATTGCGAAGCCTGGGTTCAATCGGTGGCTCGTGCCGCCGGCAGCGCTCTGCATCCATCTATGCATCGGCATGGCCTACGGCTTCTCGGTGTTCTGGAAGCCGCTGCAGGGCGTGCTGCAGGGTGCCGACGGGCATCCGCTCCCTGAATGCTCGCAAGGTGCGTCGACTTTCGCCGAGAAGTCGATCGGCACGCTCCACGCGCTCACCGCCACGGACTGCAACTGGAGCCAGTTCGACCTCGGCTGGATGTACACGTTCTTCTTTGTGCTGCTGGGCGCGTCCGCCGCGATCTGGGGCGGATGGCTCGAGCGCGCAGGGCCACGCAAGGCAGGTCTCGTTGCGGCGCTGTGCTGGTGCGGCGGATTGCTGATCGCCGCGCTCGGCGTCTACATCCACCAGCTCTGGCTCATGTGGCTCGGCGCCGGCGTCATCGGTGGCATCGGTCTCGGCCTCGGTTACATCTCACCCGTCTCGACCCTCATCAAGTGGTTCCCCGATCGCCGCGGCATGGCGACGGGAATGGCCATCATGGGCTTCGGCGGCGGCGCGATGATCGGCTCGCCGCTCGCGACGCATCTGATGAACTACTTCCACACCGATACGACGCCGGGCGTGTGGGAGACGTTCGTCGCGCTCGGCGCGATCTATTTCGCATTCATGCTGATCGGCGCGTTCGGATATCGCTTGCCGCCGCCGGGCTGGAAGCCGGAGGGCTGGACGCCGAAGGCCAGCGGCAACCGCATGATCACGTCCAACAACGTGCATCTCAAGGACGCGCACAAGACACCGCAGTTCTGGCTCGTTTGGACCGCGCTGTGCATGAACGTGTCGGCGGCGATCGGCATCATCGGCGCAGCTTCGCCGATGCTGCAGGAAACGTTCGGCGGCATCCTCGCGGGCGATCCGAACGTCGGCTACCTGCAGCTCAAGGATAATGTCGAGCTGGCAGCAAAGGCAGCCGGCGTGGGCGCGGGCTTCGTCGGCCTCATCTCGCTGTTCAACATTTTCGGCCGCTTCGCCTGGGCCTCCTCATCGGACAAGCTGGGCCGTAAGAACACCTATTTCGTGTTCTTCGTTCTCGGCGCCGCGCTCTACATTCTCGCCACCTACGCGGCCCAGTGGCAGATCGTGACGCTGTTCGTTGTCGCGATCTGCATCATCGCGTCGATGTACGGCGGGAGCTTCTCCACCGTCCCGGCATATCTTGCCGACCTCTTCGGCACGCAGTTCGTGGGCGCCATCCACGGGCGCCTGCTCACGGCGTGGTCGACGGCGGGCATCGTCGGACCGGTGATCGTCAACTACATGCACGACACGCGGCAGGCGGCGGGTATTCCACCAGACCAGCTCTATGGTCCGATCTTCTATACGTTGGCAGGTCTGCTGGTGATCGGGTTCATCGCCAATTTGCTCGTGCGTCCCGTCAACCCGAAGTGGCACATGAGCGACGCGGATGTCGCCCACGAGTACGCCAAGCTGCACCTGTCCCCATCCGCCGCCCAGAAAGAAGGCTCCTACGGAATCGGCATGGGCGGGCTGGATGCGAAGGCGGCGCTGTTCTGGCTCTTCGTTGGCATTCCGCTCGCATGGGGCATTTGGAACACCGCCGAGAAGGCGCTGGTGCTGTTCGACTGATCCTCATCAGCTCTGCCATGAAAAAGCGGCGGCGGCCCCGACGGTCGCCGCCGCTTCTCTTTGTGGAACGCATCGTAGAGCAAGGCCCCTGCAGACCCGAAGGTTGCACCCTTTACGGCTTGCATGCCCGGCAATTGGCGTGCCGCGGAGCCGCAAGTCTCCCCGCGTTTTGCGCGGTCTACCGATGCACACTTTTCCCGGTGACTATTTCACCGCAGCCCGAGCGTTAGACGCGCCACGCACCCTCTGTCATAAATTCGTCATCGTGCCCGCGAAACGGACGGGAGTAGAGTTTGACGGCCGAAGGCGCTTGCGATGAAAAATCTTAACGACCCGCAATTTGCACCGTGGTGGTGGCTCGGGATTCCCGTGGTCATCCTCGTAGCTCTCCCCCTCATCAGTCACCTCGCGCCCGATTTTTACATCCGGCACATGCTGCCCGAGGGCTACGGCGTGCTGGAGCTGTCGCACTTCTTCGTGCCGCTCGTCGGATTTTTCCTCGGCGTGCAGCTGCTCCTCAACGCCCGGGTGCGCGCCAACCTCATCTGGTGGATGCTGATCCTCTTCGGCACGCTCGCCTGCTTCTACACGGCCGGCGAGGAGCATAGCTGGGGACAGCACTTCTGGGGTTGGGAGACTCCCGACGAGTGGAGCAAGATCAACCGCCAGCACGAAACCAACCTGCATAACGTCTCGCCCCTGTTCAACATGCTGCCGCGGACCGTGCTGGAGATTGCGATCCTGCTGTGCGGCCTCGTGTTGCCCCTCCTCGCCTGGATGGGGCGTCCGATCCGCCTCAAAGGCTTGGAGCCGTTCGAGCCTTCCGTAATCCTCGTGCCCGTTTCCATCGGCGCGCTCGTCTACAAGCTCGACGCGACGATGCAGAAGGAATTCTATTTCGAGGGTCTGGTGACCCGCCCCGCCGAGGCGGCGGAGACCTTTTATGTCCTCTTCATGCTGTTTTATCTGATCCTCATCCGGCGCCGGATAGCGGATCTGGGCCCGCCCGCCTGATCTGCACGCGGGTAGGGCCGCGAGACCGCGCGGCCCTGGAACCCGCGCAGCGACGTACGCTGGTGACACGGTCGGCCTTTTAGTCTGTCCCCCGTGCTTGTGGAAAAGCGCTTGGCGAGTTGTCTAATCCGCTCCATGGCCCTTTCGGTCAGCACCTTCCGCGGCGCTGGTGCGATCGTTTGCCGGCATGCAGCACGAACATGCGCATAAGAGAAAATGCCTCAGGCTCTCCTACCCGTTTTAAGCTTCCGTTGGCGACGGATAGATCGAGCGGCAACGGCTATCGTCGAGCTGCGTAATTTTCTCGGCAACCAATGCAAGGCAGAGAGGCAGCCATAAAAACAGATAGTGCGTGCCGAAAAACCGCATCGGGTCGTTGAGGTCGGATCCCATGAAGCCATTCGCGAATATGAGCGATGCGACAACGAAGAATCTTTCGCTGCGATGTTTCATCTGGGCCGTGCGCCAGAGTGCCATCGCCATGAGGAAGACGAACAGCGCAAGCAACGGCAGCCCGTAGTTCAGTGCCATCCCCAGATAAGCGTTGTGTGCGTGGTGCGGCCAGACGGTGAACCGAAACCCATAGCCGGAACCCCACAGGGGATTTTCCGCCACCATTTGTGCCGTCAGCAGCCATATTTCCTGGCGCCCCGCTCCCCGGCATGCCGACGGAATTGCCGCGCAGACTGCCCCCTGCACGTACGGCTCTAAAAGCACGCTCGAGGTGACGAGCACCCAGGCGCCGAAGCCGAAGATCACGGGCATCAGCGGGGACCTGCTCGCCATGACGATGGGCGTGGCTGCGATGGCGAAAACAAGCGCGATGGCAGGCCCACGGCTTCCAGTCAGAACAAGAGAAGCCACGAGTATGACTATCGCGAAGGCGAGGCCCACCTTGATCGCACGCGAGCATGGCTCCGCGAGAGGGGATGAAGCCACTGCAAGCGCGGCAATGACCGCCGTTGCTATAGCTCCAGCGCCCATGATGGGATGCGATGAACGTCCAAAAAACGTCAGTCTTTCATAGCTGGGCTGAGCGAAATAGATCAGCATGGAAACGACTGCGCAGGTGAGCGCTGTCGCGACAATGATCAGCAAGGTCCGCTGAAAATCCATCCGCGCATATACGAAAAGCACCAAGCCAAAGAGCCCCACGATCAGAAGTGTGCGTGATACGTCGGGGGCGATGCGGTCGGTTCCGTACGGCGGCAGCAGCAGGCGCAGCGAAATGGCGCCGATGAAGATAATTACCACTGCCCCGAGGCTCGGTAATTTTATGTGGGAATCTCTGGCTATTCCGACCCAAGAGGTTGCGAGCGCAACGATGGCGGCTAGGGTTCCTATAGCGCCGCTCAAAAAAAAAGCGGCAAGAGGAACAACGCTAGGACGATGTGCGGGGCACGGTCATTGGGTCTAGCCGAGCGTGAAACGTTTTCGGGCATCATCGCATTGGTGCTTTCGCGGATCTCGCGTCTCTAGCATGAAACTGAAGTGATAATGCAGATTTTCGTCATCAACCTCAGACCGGCTGTTGATCGCTTGAAGCATATGAGCCGTCAGATCGGCGGTGACTTCGAGCGCATCGATGCCGTTGCGGGCCGCGCGGTTCCCCGTCATTTGGCGGAGAACTTTCCTGCTACGACCCCTCTCCTGGAAGCCGAAGTGGGCTGCTATGCCAGCCACCTCGTCGCCGCCGGGATGGTATGCGCCCGTGAGCTTCCGTATGCCCTCGTGCTCGAGGACGATGTTGATGTCGATCCCGATTTTCGGAGCATCATCGAATCGGCAGTCGCGGCGATCCCCGGTGAATGGGACATTCTGAGCCTGTCGGGAGCGAAGCAGCATCCCCACCGCAGCGTCGCGGGTCCATTCGGTAAAGATCGTCAATTGGTCCGCTATCTGCATTTCCCGAAGACCACGGCAGCCTACGTGCTCAGCACGTCCGGCGCTCGAAAGCTGCTCTCGACGCGCGTGCGCATGCGGCCGGTCGACGTCGATATCCGCTACGGCTGGGAGATGGGCCTGACCGGCTACGGCGTTTTTCCGCCGCTTGCAAAACAGAGCGGGAAGTTCGCCTCGTCCATTCCCAAGGTGCGCAAGCAGCGCTTTTACTGGCGCTCCGCACCGCTGGGGTATCTGAGAGGGCGCCTGGGACGGCTACGGCGGTTCGGGGTCTTCAATCTGGCGCGATCGTATCTCGCCCATGGGAACGGCTAGCCCAGTCGAGACGCTTCGCCCAGCCACGCCTTCCATTAGCTTATAGCCGCCGTGCGGCTTGTCCGTGATGCGGGACAGCGAGGGCAGTTCTTCTCGCTAGCCGTGGATCGATTTCGCAGCGTCGACAACGGCTTTCTTCGTGGGTCACATGCGTCGGTTTCGGACGTTGCGCACCCCTTGGGAACACGCTACGAACGCCATGACGGCAGCCGCGCGGGTTGTTCGGGACGTATTCGGGACTCCATTGCCCGCGTCGTCTGTTTGTTCCGGTTCTGTCCATTTACGGCCGCGCTGTTGGGGGCTAAAAGCCCCACCGTTATTGGATCGGGGCGTAGCTCAGCCTGGTAGAGCACCTGCTTTGGGAGCAGGGGGTCGCGAGTTCGAATCCCGCCGCCCCGACCAGTATTTTAGCGACTTGTCTTGAGCCTCGTACGCGGGCCCGAATTGCCCTTCGAACGCGGCGATGGATTGGGAGAAGCCATGGTTGCGCGCATCTTCAAGCCGGCAAAGACGGCGATGCAGTCGGGCGAAGCCCGCACCAAGGAGTGGATGCTGGAATATGCGCCGGCCAGTCCACGCGAAGTCGATCCGCTGATGGGCTGGACGGGCAGCCGCGATATGCGCGCCCAGGTGCAACTGGCATTCGACACCAAGGAAGACGCCATCGCCTACGCCGAACGCGAGGGCATCGCGTTCCAGATCTTCGAGCCTTCGCCCCGAAAGATGATCCGCAAATCCTACGCCGACAACTTCAAGTTCGGACGCATCGGACGCTGGACGCACTGACGCGTGCACGCGCGCTTGATCGATGTCGGCATCGCTGTGACGCTCAGCGGTTGAATGTTCGCGAGCGCCGCCGACTCGTGTGCTGCCGGCTGGCCTAAGCGCGCCGCGCCGACTTAGCGCGGGCGCCTCCGAGCCGATCTAGCGCACGGGCTCCGGCACATTCTTGAACACCGGATGGCGCACGCGGTCGCCCGCCTTGATGCCGAGCCGCTCTGCGGCACCGCCCGCCAACTCCAATACCGCCGAAACGGGACCGCCCGATTCGATCACGCGATCCGACATCGGCTCGGCGCGTGCCTCGATGCGATGGATCACGCCATCGGGCCGAATGAAGAGCATGTCGAGCGGAATGTAGGTGTTGTGCATCCACATACTCAGCTCGCGCGGCGCCTCGTAGGGGAACAGCATGCCCCTATCGTCGTCGAGATGCGTGCGGAACATCAGGCCGAGCGCCTTCTCCTTCGGATCGGCGGCCACCTCGACGTCGATCGGCACTTCCTGGCCATTCGTCGGCAGCAGCCATAGCCGCTCGACACGCAACCGGGTCTCCGCCGGCGCGGGCACTGCGACGGTTGCCGTCGCTACGACAAACAGGGCCGCCCAATGGGCGGCCCTGCGCTGAATTCGCAATTGAGCCATCGCCCCTATCAGTGCGTTGGCGGCAGTCCCGGTTGACCATCCGGCCGGAGCTCGGCGGCCATGCAGCCCTTGGAGCCGTGCCCCCAGCGGACCATGACCATCTGCCCCGGACGCAGCTCGGTGAAACCGAAGCGCCGCAGTGTCTCCATGTGCACGAATACGTCGGGCGTTCCCTCGCCCCGCGTCAAGAAACCGAAACCGCGCACCCGGTTGAACCACTTTACCAT
>Ga0180216_1000143_pt1 | contig 86921 bp, 80 predicted proteins | sample eDN3rd37CBELigMG_FD_128879 | JGI IMG/M metagenome (GOLD analysis project Ga0180216, IMG submission 128879) | Enriched Miracle-Growth compost microbial communities from Emeryville, California, USA - eDNA 3rd pass 37_C BE-Lig MG (version 2)... ... | reverse complement strand
GTGGGTGGCGGTGACGCCTCCGTCGACCGCGATCTCGGCGCCCGTGGTGTACGCGCTCTCGTCACTGGCCAGGTAGACGTACAGCGGCGCGATGTCGCCGGGGACGCCGACGCGTTCGAGCGGAACCCTGGTCGCTCCCCAGTCCATCGCGGCGTCACCGCCGTGGGCGCGAGTCATCGCGGTGTCGATCATCCCGGGGTGGATCGAGTTGACGCGGATGCCGTGAGCGCCGAGCTCGACGGCGGCGGCCTTCGTCATGCCGCGGATGGCGAACTTCGATCCGGTGTAGGCCGTCAGCGACGACATCCCGGCCAGACCCTCGACCGACGAGCAGTTGATGATCGAGCCGTGGTCGAGGGCCTTCATGCCGGGGGTCACGGCGCGCATCCCGAGGAAGGCGCCGCGCAGGTTGATGCTCATCAACAGGTCGAACTCCTCCAGCGGCATCGTGTCGATCTCGCCGAAGCGCAAGATGCCGGCGTTGTTGACCAGGACGTCGGCCGGCGCGCCGAACTCGGCGTCGACGCGCGCGACGACGGTGTCCCAGGACGCGGCGTCGCTGACGTCGTGGTGGCAAAAGACCGCGGCGTCCCCCAGCTCGTCGGCCAGCTGCCGGCCGGCCTCGTCGGCCAGGTCGGCGATCAGCACCCGGGCGCCCTCGGCGACGAACGCACGCACGATCGCCTCGCCCTGCCCTTGTGCGCCGCCGGTGACGATCGCGCGTTTACCTGCCAGTCGAGCCATGGGTCTCCTTCGGGATGGACGGGTTCACAGCGACATGATCGAGTCGGCCGAGAAGCTGAGCTTGGGATCGCGCTCGGCGAAGTAGCCGCCGAGCGAGGCGTCGAGCTCGTCAGGGGTGAAGACGTCGCCGGAGGTGTCGAACCGCTGCTCCACCACGGGCGCCGCCATCAGCGCGACCATGCCGCCGTAGACGATGAACACCTGCCCCGAGATGCGGGCCGCTGCAGGAGACGCCAGGTAGGTGACGAGTGGCGCGACGTGCTCGGCGCCGTACGGGTCGACCGTCTGGCCCGACTCGTCGGGGCCGAAGACGTCGGCCGTCATGGCCGTGCGGGCTCGTGGGCAGATGGCGTTGGCGCGCACGCCGATGCGCGACAAGCCCCGCGCGGTCGACAGCGTCAGGGCGGCGATCCCGGCCTTGGCGGCCGCGTAGTTCGCCTGGCCCGGCGAGCCGGTCAGGAACGCCTCGGACGCGGTGTTGATGACGCTGGCGTCGACCGATTCGCCCGAGTCCTTGGACTTCTGTCGCCAGTACGAGGCCGCGTTGCGCGAGAGCAGGAAGTGGCCGCGCAGGTGGATCCGCACGACCTGGTCGAACTCCTCGTCCGACATGTTGAACAGCATGCGGTCGCGGGTGATCCCGGCGTTGTTGACCACGACGTCCAGGGAACCCAGCCCGTCTACGGCCGCGGCGATGAGGGCGTCCGCGGTGGCACGCTCACCGACGTCGCCCTCGACGACGCGAACCTGCCCGCCGAGCGCACCGATCTCGTCCGCGGCGTCGTCGGCCGCTCCGGGTAGATCGTTCAGCACCACCGAGGCGCCGGCGCGGGCCAACGCGACCGCCTCGGCGCGGCCCAGACCCGCTCCGGCCCCGGTGACGACGGCGACCCGTCCGTCCAACGACACACTCATGCCTGACTTGTTCTCCTCGGTTCGGCTCGCCCGGTCAGGCGTCTTCGACGATGCGCAGGGCCGCCTTCGGACAGGCGGCGACGGCTTGCTCGACCCGCGAGCGGTTCTCGTCGGTCACGGTCGGGTCGTCGATCTGCAAGAAGTCGTCATCGTCGAGGCGGAACACGTCGGGGGCCAGGGCCTCGCACAGTGCGTTCGACTCACACAGGTTGAAATCGGCTTCGACCTTGGCCATATCTGCTGACCCTCCTGGGCACCGCTTTAGTAGAACGTGTTCTAGTCTACCTCAAGGCCTCGACATCCGACAGGACCCAGTCGTTGCCCTCGCGGACGACCGTGACGAGCAGAGCAGGCTTGTTCACCTGTGCGTTCTCCACGTCCTGGGCCGTCGACACCTGGTTGAGGAACACCAGCACGGAGGCGCGGTCCTCGTCGGCCGAAACCGTCGCGGCCGCGACGACCGTGGCCGTGGCCGAGATCTTGTTCTCCAGCGTGTTCGCCCGGATCTGCGCCATCGTGCCGTCGTACTCGCTGCGGAACTTCTCGGTCATCCGCGCCTGGGCGTTCTCGATGTCGTTGTCGAACGAGTCGTGGTGGTAGGTGAACGTACGCTGCGCCATGTCTGCTGCGGCCACGAGCGAATCGGTGCGAGTCTGCTCGTCGAGCCCGGCACCACCGATCGTTGCGTCGGCCACCGCCGCCGTCGGGTCGTCGACCAGCCGCCATCCTAGGAAGGCCGTGATCGCCACCGCGGCGATCAGCGCCACGACCAGCAGGCGCGTCGTCCGGACCGCCCCCAGCCACGACGTCCGTGGCGCATCGGTCCGGTCCGCCTTCTGGTCAGCGGGTCCGGCCGGCTCCTGCTCCGACTCGGGTTCCCGGTCCTGTTGGTCCATCGGCCCCGCATCATCCGGCACCCCGTCATCCGGCACCTCGTCATCCGGCACCTCGTCATGCAGCAGCGCGTCGGTGGGTGAGGGCCCCGAGACCTGAGCAGCTGCTACCAGGTCGGCATGGCAGTACCGGCAACGGATCGCGACGTCCTTGATCCGCTCTCCGCAGTAGGGACAGGGCCGGGTCCCTCGGCGCCAGGAGACCATCAGCTCACGTACCCGACGTCGGAGACCAGCCAGCGGCCGTTCTCGTTGACCATCTCGAGCTTGATCCGCCATGGCCGCTGCTTGGGATCGTCACCGGCCGACTCGAACGTCTCGACGGTCCCGGCCGAGACGAACACGGTCGCCGAGTCGGCGTCCGCCGAGCTGATGCCGATGCTGTCGATCGTCGGGTCGGCGACCCACTTCTCGTCGACGGCCGTCTTGCGCAACGAGTCCAGCGCGGCGGTGTACTCCTGCTCGAACGTCCCCGTGGCGCCCTCGAGCACGCGCGCCGACAGCTCGTCGAATCGCGTGTGATCCATCGTCAGGAAGGCCGTCATCTCCTCCTCGGCCGCCGCGACGATCTGCGAGTAGTCGGTCGCCTGCGACGCCGGCTCGGCCCGATCGTCGAGGACGAACAGGACACCCGCGGCGACGACGAAGGCCACGACGAGGAGCAACAGCACTCGGTTCGTGCGAGTCGTACCCGTCACTGGTCCTCTCCCAGGTACTCCTTGCGCCAGTCGATGGGCGCCGGAGCGTACTTCATTCCACGCATGTTGATCGGAGCGTCCGACAGACACTTGGCCGGATAGTACGGCAGGAAGTCCACCTGAGACGTCGGTCGCCACTGAGCGGGTGGCAGATAGCCCTCGGTGCAGGCGGGCAGCTGGTTCAGGTTCAAGCTGATCCGGCCGAACTTCTCACCGCCACGTTCGGTCAGCGCACTCGGCCCGGCCGCGACCAGCCGCGGGAAGGTCACGAGCAGCTGCTCCAGCGCCGGCAGCCGAGCGTCCAGGACGTCGGCGATGCCGACCAGGTGCGCCAACGTCGGCGGCAGCTCGACCGCCAGCATGTCGACGAGTGCGGTGGCTTCACGGACCGCCGGGTCCGCGTCCTGCAGAATCGTGCGGATGTCCCGATCCGACGTCTCCAACGTCCCCATCAGCGACGCCAGGTCCTGGCTGAAGGCGCGGATGTTGTCGCCCTGCGCCGCCTGGGTCTGCAGCACTCTCTTGCCCGAGCGCACCAGCGTCGTCGTGTCGTCCTCGTGCTCGATCGCGGCTTGCACCAGCAGTTGTACGTCGTCGACGAGCGAGCGCAACGGCAACGCGTTGTCCTGGAACATCAGCCCCAGCTCGTCGACCAGGGTCGTCAACGAGTCCTGGTCGAGGCTCTTGACCAATCCGCTCAGGTGGGTGATCAGGACGTCTTCGCCGAGCGGGACGCTGTCCTCGGTGCCGCGCACGACGTCACCGTCCTGGAGCATCGGGCCGCTCGAGGTGGACGGCTCGAAGTCCAGGTACTGCTCGCCCACGGCGCTGAGGTTGTGCACGTAGACCGGCGCGCCGGCAGGGATCCTGGCGCCGTCCTTCAATCGCAGTCTCACACGCAGTCCGTCGGACTCGACGGTCATCTTGGCGACCTCACCGACCTTGACGCCGCGGTACGTGACCTCGCTGCCTTCGTAGAGTCCGCCGGAGGTCGGCAGCAGCACGTCGACCTGGTAGCCGCGACCGAGCACCCGATCGACGATGCCCAGGTAGGAGCCGCCCAGGTACACCAGGCCGATGACACTGAGGATCACGAAGACGACCAGTCGTACCTTCACGCCGCGCGTCATCGGCCCAGTCCCTTCAACAGGCCGGTCAGCCACTCCGGGACGGTCGGCACGGTCGGTGCCCCCGTCGTCGGCGGTGTCGGGGTGTCCGGGGACTCAGCGGACACGTCGGTCGGTGCGTTCTCGGTCCCGTCGATCCGCGCCAGCATCGCGCTGATGTCGGCGTCGTCCTGCTGGCGGCACAACGGCAGCGAACCGAGCAGGCCGCACAGCTGCTCGATGGTGTCGCCGATCGGTGAGCAGATCGGTGCGGTCGGAGTGGCCTTGCACAAGTTCTCCAGGTCGTTCAGGGTCGTCGGCAACAGGCCACCCTGGCTGACCGGCTTGAGGTTGAGCTGGAAGGAGAAGATCACGTTGGCGTAGTCGCCGTGGATCGCATCGGCGGCGTCGATCGCGAACGGGTAGCTGGCCGCAGCCGCGAGCCCGGGGATCAGCGAGTCTCCGGTGTTGGCCAGCTCGCGCAGCACGGGTTCGAGGTGCTCCAGCTCGGCGATCAGGTCGTCCTTGGTCTCCTCCACGACGCGGCTGCCCACCTGACCCAGCCGGTCCAGCTCGCCGAGCATCGCGACCAGCTCGTCGTGCTGGTCCCGCAACACGTCGATCGCGGGTCCGACCGAGTCCAGGGTCGATGCGACGGTTCGCTGCTCGTCGGCGAGCGTGTCGCTGAGCCCGTTGATCGACTCCATCGCGGCGATGATGTCCCCACGCTGGGTGTCGATCGTGCCGACGAACGTGTCGAGGCGGTTCAGCAGGCTCGACAGCTCGTCGGTGCGCCCGTTCATCAAGGCGTTGAGCTCCTGGGTGATGGTGCCCAGCTGATCGACACCACCTCCCGTGAGCAGCATCGACAACGCGCCCAGGACGTCCTCGACCTCGGGGTTCAGGTTGGTCCGGCTGACCGGGATGACGTCGCCGTCACCCAACCGACCGGTGGCCGTGCCGGGTTCGGTCGAATCGGCCTCTGCCGGCACCAGCTCGATGAACTTCTCCCCCAGCAGGCTGGTCTGCCGGATACGTGCCTCGGTGTCGTCCGGCAGGTCCACGTCGTTGCGGACCCGCATCGTCACGCGGGCGTTCCAGCCGACCCGCTCGACCGCTTCGACCTGGCCGACCGGCACGTCACCGACGCGGACCGAGGTCCGCGGCACGACGTTGAGAGCGTCCTCGAACTCGGCCGTCACCTGGAAGCTCGCCTCGTCGCCGACGATGTCGCCCGGCAACGGCAGGTCGTGGATGCTGCGGAACCCGCAGCCGCTGAGCAGCGCGGCGACCAGCGCGAACAGGCACACGCGGACGGATCGCTTCATCGCAGCACTCCCGTCAGCAGGTCGGTCCAGTCGGCCAGCGGGGCCACATCGGTCGTTCCGGCCAGCAGGTCGGGCGCATCGGCTGCCGCAGGCGTCGTCGCCGGCGTACCGGTTGCCGGCACCGCGGCGGCCGACTGCGTGGCGGGCAGGATGCTGGTGATGATGTCGCACACGGGCTTGACCGTGGCGACCCCGGCAGCGCCACCGAGTGTCTGGCACAGGAACTGATCGGGCCGGAACAGCACACCGGGGACGATCTGCGTGCGCGAGCCGAACGAGATGGTCGACGGGTCGTAGGCCAGGGCCAGGTTGCCCATCGCGAGCGCGCCCTTCTGGGCCACCAGGCCCAGCGCGTCCTTCTGGTTGTCGACCCGCTCCAGCAGGCTCGACAGCGACCTGATGTTGCGTCCGAGGGACTCACGGTTCTGGGCGATGAAGCCGCGAACCGTGTCGAGGGAGTCAGCCAGCGAGGCCAGCACCTGCGCCAGCTCCTCACGCTCGCCGGCCAGCTGGTCCGACACCTGGGCCAGGTCGGTCATGAAGCCCTCGACGGTCGTGTCGTTGGCGGCCAACGCCTCGGTGATCGAGGCCAGTGCAGACAGGTCGTCGAAGAGCGGTTCGCGATGATCGGCCAGCGTCCCGGCGACGGCGGACAGCTGCCGGATCGTCTCGCCACCGGCTCGTCCGTTGCCGTCGAGGAAGTCGGCGCCGGCGTCCAGCAGCGAGGCCAGGGAACCACGTTCGCTCCCCCCGGCCTGTGGCCCCAGCGCCACCGACAGGTCGTCCAGCGACCGGAACATCCGGTCGAGCTCGATCGGCGTCCGGGTGCGCTCCAACGGGATCGTCCCGCCGTCGGCCAGCTTCGGGCCACCGTCGTAGGGCTCGACCTGCACGTAGCGATCGGCGATCAGGGTGGGCGTGACGATCGCGGCCGTGGTGTCCTGAGGCACCGAGTACTCCCCGTCGTACCGCATGTCGACCCGCACCCGATCGCCCTCGGGGACGACGGCGGTGACCTCACCGATCTGGACGCCCATCATCCGCAGATCCGTTCCCGGATACACCGCCACGGCCCGATCGAAGTACGCCGTGACGGTGTGCTGTCCGTTCCGCGTGGCCACGACGTAAGACGTGATCAACAGCGCCGCGACCAGTCCGGCCGCGATGAGCATCGGACGCGTGGTCCAGGCCTTCATCACTCCTCACCCCCGATCGGCAACGGGATCGGTGGCGTGAACTCGCCGGTGAAGATGCCCTGGATGTTCGGCACGTACCCGTCGAACCACGGCCCGGAGCCGACGATGTTGCCCAGGATGTCGACGTAGGGGCCGTAGTTGCGCAACAACGCCTCCAGCTTGTCCTCGCGCGCCTCGAGGAAGCCCAGCACGTCCTCCATCGTGTCGAGCGTGGGCCGCAGCTGCTCGGTGTTGTCCTTGACGACGCCGCGCAGCTGCACGACCAGGGCATCGGCGTCGACCAGCAGGTCATGGATCGCATCGCGCCGGCGGTGCAGCTCGTCGAACACCTGGCGAGCCTGACCCATCAGCGACACCAGATCGCCCTTGCGGGACTCCAGCGTCTCCAGCACGGTCTGCGCCCGTGTCAGCAGCTCGCCGATCTCGGCGTCGCGGGAGGCGATCGACTCCGACAGACGAGACAGGCCGGCGAACGTGGCCTTGGCGTCCGGTGTCGCTGCTCGGAGGGTCTCGGCCAGGGTGCCGAGTGCCGCGGTCAGCTGCTCGGTGTCGGTCTTCTCGGTGTTGGTCGTCAACGTGCCGAGGGTGCCGACGATGTCCCAGCTCACGTGGGCCGGGATCAGCGCCCCGGACGCCAGGTCGTCGTCACCGGCCGGGACCAGGTTGAGGAACTTCTCGCCCAACAGGTTCTTGACCTCGATCGTCGCGTGCGTCCGATCGCCCAGATCGGCACCCTTGACGTCGAAGTCGATGATGACCTGCGTCTTGTCGATGTGCATCTTGTTGACCCGACCGACACGGATTCCGGCGACCTGCACCTCGGCGCCCACGCGCAGACCGGCGGCGTCGTCGACCTGTGCGTGGTACTGCTGGCCGCGGAAGCCGGGGAACTGTTGCAGGTTGAACGTGGCTGCAGCCACCAGCAGCAGGCCCGCCAGGGAGATCATGCCGATCCCGCGGATCCGTCGATCGCTGCGCCGCGTCATCGCTGACACCTCGCGGCGTTGCTGTACATCGTGAAGTCGGTCATCAGCGACCGGTACTCGGCCGGCACCAGCGCCATCAGCTCATCGGTCAGGACGACGCCGCCGCGGAACTCGCAGAGGTAGTAGTTGTACCAGGAGCCGTACACGCCGATGCGGGTCTGCTTCGAGAGCATGACCGGCAGCTTCTCGAGCGTCTCGTCCAGGATCGCCTTGTTCTGCGGTTGGTTCAGGATCTCCAGCAGCCGCCGCAGCTCCGCGACGTCGGCCTTCAGCAACGGACGGCTGCGCGTCAGCAGGTCGGCCAGCTCACCCGACAGATCGGCGACACTGTCGAACGAGGCACCGATCGTCGACCGGTCGGCGGCCAGGTCGCCGAACCAGTCGTCCAGCCCCGCGACCAGGTCACCGAGCTCTTGGTGGCGGCTGTCGACGATGCCCATCAGCTCGTTGAGATTGTCGATGACCTGGCCGATCAGCTCGTCACGGTCGGCCAACGAGTTCGTCAACGACGCGGTGTTGGCCATCAGGTCCTGGATCGTGCCGCTCTCGCCCTGCAGCACCTGGACGATGTTCATCGACAGCTCGTTGACCTGGTCCGGGTCCAACGCGGTGAAAAGGGGTTGGAAGCCGTTGAACAGCTCGGTCAGGTTCAGCGCGGGATGCGTGCGATCGGTCCCGATCGTCGAACCCGGCTGCTGGGCCGGCGCATCCTGGTCGCCGGCCGTCACGGCCAGGTATCGGTCGCCGATCAGGTTCAAGAACCGCACCGTGAGCTCGGAGTCGGCGGTGAACGGGACGTCGCCGTCGAGCTCGAAGGTCACCATGGCCTTGTCCCGGTCGTGGATCCGCACGTCGGTGACCCGGCCGGAGATGATGCCGGCGACGCGCACGTCGTCGCCCTTGACCAGGCTGGAGGCCGACTCGAAGACCGCTCGGTACTCGCGCTGGTCGCCCGATCCGGAACCACCCATGACGACGATGAGCATGTAGGTCACGATCAGCGAGACGACGGCGAAGAGGGTGAACTTGATGGCCGCGAACGCGAACTCCAGATTGCGCTTGGTCATCCCAGACCACCGTCCGGCTCGTCGCGGTCACTGCCGTCCTTCAGCGGCAGGAACGGTGCGGGGTTCTCGTAGTCGTCCGGCAGACCGAGGCACCACGGCCCGTGACCGACCTCGCCGTAGACCGGGGCGTCCTCCTCGGTGTAGGGCAACCGTTGCGGTGAACCCAGCTCCATCGTCTGCCGGATGATCGCGTCGGAGAAGACCGCCTTGGAGTTCGGGATCTGCCGGTCCAGACCCGTCAGCAGACAGTTGAACTCCGGCGAGTAGCGGTCGAGCAGGCTCAGCAGCGGACGTCCGGACTGCACCTGGTCGATCAGCAGCTGCTCGTTGTCGGCCAGTGTCACGCGGGCCGTCCGGGCCAGGTTCGTGAGGCTGCCGAACACGTCGACGATGTTGGCCTTGTTCGACGAGATCGTGCGGGTCGTGACCGAGGCGCTCTTCATGACGTCGAGCAGGTCCGGAGCGGCCAGCTGGTAGGTGCGAGCGACCTCGGCGAGCAGCTGCAGATCGGTCTGCAGCGTGGGCAGGTCCTGGTTAAAGCGGCCCAGGTAGGCGTCGAGGTCGGCCAGGGTCGCGCCCAGCTGGTCGCCCTTGCCGTCGAGGGCACCGGACAACGCCGTCAGCGCAGCGTTCAGCTTCGCCGGATCGACCGACCGGAGCACCGGGTACAGATCGGCGAGCACGGTCTGCAGCTCCTCGTTGGTGCTGACCCGATCGGCCCCGATGACCGTGCCGTCGGTCAACCCCTTGGCCGAGGCCCCCTGGGCCGGCGGCACCAGCTCGACGAACTTCTGACCGAACAACGTGGTGGGCAGGATGCGCACGTCGACGTTCTCGGGAATGCGCTCGGCGGCGTCAGGTCGCAGCGCCAGGGTCACGACGGCGTGCTCGCCGTCGCTCTTGACGCTGTCGACGTAGCCGACCAGCGCACCGTGCATCCGCACGTCGCCGAACTTCGACAGCTGCAGGCCGGCCCGTTCGGCCTGGACCGTCACGGTCGTGGTGCTGGTGAACGTCTTGTTGTAGAGCGCGATGGACAACCAGACCAGGGCCGCGATCGCCGCCAGGAAGGCGAACCCGGCGAGCATCAGGCGTCGATGCTCGGACTTGGAGTCGTGGAAGATGTTGACCAGCATGTGCGCTACCCCGTGATCCGCACGGTGGTCGTCGATCCCCAGATCGCGAACGACAAGAAGAAGTTCGCCACGACGATCGTCACGATCGACGTGCGAATCGCGCGGCCGACCGCGAGGCCCACGCCGGCCGGACCACCGGAGGCCGAGTAGCCGTAGTAGCAGTGGATCAAGATGATCAGGACGGCCAGCACGACGAGCTTGACGAACGACCAGAGTATGTCGACCGGTGGCAGGAACGTCAGGAAGTAGTGATCGTACGTGCCGGCCGATTCTCCGTATATCAATGTCGTGATCAGTCGTGGCGACAGGTACGAGGCCAGCAACGCCACGGTGTACAGCGGGATGACTGCGACGAACCCGGCGATCATCCGGGTCGTGACCAGGAACGGGATCGACGGAACTCCCATCGACTCCAGGGCGTCGATCTCCTCGGAGATCCGCATCGTGCCCAGGCGTGCGGTGTACCCGCAGCCCACCGTGGCCGCCAGCGCGATCGCCGAGACCAGCGGGGCGACTTCACGCGTGTTGAAGTAGGCGGAGATGAAGGCGGTGAACTTGGCGACGCCGATCTGGCTCAGTGACGCATAGCCTTGCAGGCCGACCTCGGTGCCGGCGAAGAAGGCCAGGAAGGCGATGACGCCGACGGTGCCGGCGATGACCGACAGGGCGCCGACGCCGAACACGACCTCGGCGAGCGTCTTGGCGGTCTCCTCGCGGTAGGTGCGCAGGACGCGTGGTGTCCAGGCCAGCGCCTTGACGTAGAACAGCAGCTGGTCGCCCCACGTCTCGATCTGCAGTCTGCGCGCCCGCCAGAAGGCGGTGTGCATGTCACCGAGGGCGCTCATCACAGGCCCGCCTGCGGGACGAACTGGAAGTACAGCGCCGTGATGATCGAGTTGAGCGCGAACAGCAGCATGAACGCGAGGATCACGGTCTCGTTGACCGCGCGGCCCACGGCACTCGGACCGCCGGAGACACTCAGGCCCTTGTACGCGCCGACGACTGCGGCGAGGAAGCCGAAGCTGGCCGACTTGATCATCGAGACCCACAGATCGGGAAGTGTCGCAAGAGCGGTGAACGACGACAAGAAGGCGCCGGCCGAACCGCCCTGGACGATGACCGTGAAGTAGTAGCCTCCCGCGATGCCGGCCACGATGACCAAGCCGTTCATCAGCACGGCCACCAGGACCGTGGCGCACACGCGCGGCACCACCAGGCGCGACAGCGGATTGACGCCGAGCACCTCCATGGCGTCGATCTCCTCGCGCATCGTGCGAGCACCGAGGTCGGAGCAGATCGCCGAGCCGGCCGCGCCCGCGATGATCAGCGCGGCGGCGATCGGCGCCGCTTCGCGAACCGTCGCGAGCACGGCGGTCGCACCTGCGAACGACTGGGCGCCGAGCTGGCCGGTCAAGTTGCCCACCTGCAGCGCGATGACCGCACCGAACGGGATCGAGACCAGGATCGTCGGCAACAGCGTGACGCTGGTGACGAACCAGGCCTGTTCGATGAACTCACGGAACTGGAACCGCGTCGTGAACAGCAGCTTGACGACGTCCCAGGCCATCGCCGCGATGTGGCCCGGACCGCGGACGATCGAGGCGACACTCACTTTCATGAGGTCTCCTCCCGTCCCGCTCGAGCTTCCTCGTTCCAACGAACCGGTGTGACGTGGGTTACGTTCGCACCGGCCGCCCGGGCGGCCGCATCCGCACCGGCGCGCCGGCCGAAGAACGACGCTTCGCCCAGCTGCATGCCCGACGCGTAGCCCATGCCGTCGACGGCGATGTTGGAGGCGCAGGCACCCACGGCGTAGAGGCCCGGGACTGCAGTGCCCGTAGCGGTGAGGACGCGCGCGTCGACGTCGACCTTCAACCCGCCGCACGTGAACCCCGCGATCAGGCAGGCCCCGGGGGTCATGTCGTACGCCCCGTAGGGCGGAGTGTCGAGTGGTTCGACGAACTCCGCCGCCTTGTGGAACTGCGGATCCTCACCGTTCCTGGCCGCTGCGTTGTAGGCGTCCAGGGTGCGCTGGAGGGATCCGGTCGGCACGTCCAGCCCCTGTTCCATCTCGGCGACGGTCTCCCAGCCGTCGACCAGCGGCTGCAGGCCGTATGCGGGTTCGGCCATGTGGACCGAGTCGAGGATCAGGTAGGCGCGGTGGTCGGGCTGTTCCATCGCGAAGGCGGTGGTGCGGCCGTGGTAGGAGTCCTCGGCCACGAACCGCTCCCCGGCGGCGTTGACGCAGATGCCCTTGATCAGGTCGCCCGGCGGGTAGAACGGCGCCGTGAGGAAGGAGCCGTCCATGTGCTCGGTGGCACCGCCGACCGACTGCCCGAGCCGGATGCCCAGTCCGTCGTCGTAGGTGTTGCCCAACGGGAACCCCTTGGCCAGGGCCGCCTCGAGAATCGGCGTGTGCGCCCGCACCATGTCGGCGTTCATCACGAACCCGCCTGCGGCGATCACGACCCCGCGAGCGCGCACCGCCCCGGTTCGGTCGAACGACTTCCACGTCGCGCCGCCGACCTGGTCACCGTCGGTGACCAGCGCCGTGACACCGGTGTCGTAGCGCACCTCGACGCCCAGCCGCTCCAGCTCCTTGATCGCGAGGTCCAGCACGAACGATGCGCCGCCCAGATCACCCTCGACCGGCGGCTTGTGGCCCCGAGGAGCAGGTGCGGCGATGTCGTGGAACGGCCACACCTTCTCGTTGCCGGTGTACATCAGTCCCTGCGTTCCGGGCTGCACCGCGGCCTTGCCCGGGAAGTAGGACCGCTCGAACTCGAACCCCAGACCCTCCAGCCAGCCGAAGTGCTCGACGCTGCCGAAGCTGTAGGCGTCGATCTTGGCCGAGTCGCACGTGGGCGACACCGCCTTGAGGAAGGCCGCCATCTCCTCGGGCGTGTCGGTGAATCCGGTCGCTTCCTGCACCGCGGTACCGCCACCGAGGTAGAAGTGGCCGCCGGCCATCGCGCTGGTGCACGTCATCGGACCGCCGCGGTCGAGGACCAGCACCGTGGCGCCGGCACGGGCGGCCTCGATGGCCGCGGAAGCACCGGCCATGCCGACCCCCACGACCAGGACGTCGACGTCGTCGGACCACTCGGTCACGTCGGCAGCGGCGACGGCTGCGGGGATCTGCGTCGTCATCAGCTGTAGCTCACCTTCACCGAGGGGGTCGCGGCATCGGCCTGGCACGCGAGTCGGATGCCGTCGGCCAGGTCCTCGTCGTCGAGGACGTCGTTGTTGCGCATCGTGACCTCGCCCTCGATCAGCCGGACCGCGCATGCCGAGCACTCACCGAGTCGACACGAGAACGGCGCCTTCACACCCTTGCTCTCCAGGTGCTCGAGCATCGTGGTGCCGGGTTGCCAGTCGTCGAAGACGTACGTCTGGCCGTCGAGCTCGGCCTCCAGGTGCGCCGGCTGCCCGCCGACCTCGGGTGCGTCACTCTGGGGCGCTTCGACCGTCGAGGCGCTCAAGTCGACGAACGGGTTGCCCCCGAGGGAGACGAACTTCTCCTGGTGGCGACGGGCCCGCGGGAACTGCAGCTCCTTGAGCGCTGCCACCGTCGCGTCCATGAACGGTGCCGGACCGCACACGAACGCCTCGCGGTCGGCGTACTGCTCGGCGAACGCCTTCAGCTGGTGCTGTGACGGCAGGCCCTGGACCGTCTCCAACCAGTGCACGACCTGCAACCGATCGGGGTGGGCGGCCGCCAGCTCGGCCAGCGGAGCGCGGAAGATCACCGAGTCCTCGTCACGGTTGGCGTAGAACAGCACGACGCGGCCCGTTCCCCGGTCCAGGACCGTGCGCACGATCGACATGATCGGCGTGATGCCGCTGCCGCCGGCGAACAGCAACAGGTCGGCGTCGAGGTCCTTGGGCGTGAAGATCCCCGCGGGCGGCAGCACACGCAACCGGTCACCGGCGCGCAGGTTCTTGCAGATCCAGTTCGACGCGTACCCGTCGCGGGTGCGCTTGACCGTGATGGTCAGCGGCGACTCGTCCTGCGGCATCGAGGACAACGAGTAGCTGCGCGCGACGATGCCGGTGCGATCGCTGGGCACCGCGACGGTGAGGAACTGTCCCGGCGTGTAGACGAACCGGTCGCGATGCTCTCCTGGGTCCAGGACGATCGATCGAGCGTCGGCCGTCTCCTCGATGACGTCGAGCACTTCGAGTTCGAACGATGTCTGCTCACTCATCGGTCACCTCGGCTCGGTCGGCGGCGTCGACACTGACGCCGTCGGGACCCGCGGCGCCCACCGGGACGTGACCCTCCCGCACTGCTGCCTCGATCGTCTCGACCAGCCGCGGACACGCGACGTGGACGGCCCGTCCCTGCGGTGCGCGGTCCATCTCGGCGAACACGACACACGTCGCCACGGCGGCGGTGTTCCACTGGATCGACGTGTGGTGCTGGCTGTTCTTCTTCACCTGGACGTCGGCCGAGCACGTCCGGCACGTGACGTCGACCAGCATCCCGTGGGTATAGAGCAGCTGGTCCGCGAGCGTCTCAGCGCTCGACGGGACGATGTAGGGCATCAGACACCGGCCACGGAGCTCTGCTCGGCGGCGTCCTCGGCGGCCTTTCTGGCCAGGTTTTGCGCGACCTCGGCGCGCCAGTGCTCGTTGGCCTTGGTGGTGTCGACCTCGAACTCGAACCGTTCGACCATCTCGGGCTCGATGTCGGCCTTGTCGACGTAGAACTGCTCGTACCACCGGCGCAGCTGGTAGACCGGCCCGTCCTCCTCGCACAGCAACGGGTTCTGGACGGGGGCCTTGTTCTGCCAGATCGCCACGTCCTGCATGAAGCCCTCGGCGAACGTGTCGCTGTAGCGCTGACCGATGTAGGCGGCCATCTCCTCGTCGACGCCCTCGGGCTTCTCCACGCACAGCCCGAACTGCAGGTTGAACGAGTTCGGGCCCGTGGGGACGTGGCAGTTGATCAAGATGACCTTGGTCTTGAAGCCGTTGTAGTCGGTGTCGAGCCAGTTGACCATGTACGACGGCCCGAAGTAGGTGGCCTCGGACTTCAGCACCAGGTTCTCGTCGCCGTAGCCCTGCTCCTTCATGTCGGGACGGCCGGTCGACTCCATGAACTGGGTGGCCTTGTCGCCCTCGAACACGTTGCGAAAGTTGGTCGGGAAGGCGAAGTGCACGTAGAAGAAGTGCGCCATGTCGACGACGTTGTCGATGATCTCGCGGCAGTGCGCGTTGTCGACCTCCAGGACGCGCCACGTCCAGTCGGTGTACGCGTCGGTGCCGACGCCCTCGAGCACCGGCGGCAACGCGTCGTGGTCGGCCGGACTGCCCTCGGGGTCGTGCCAGATCAGCAGCTGGCCGTTGCGGACCACCGACTCGTACCGCTGGGTGCGCGCACGCAACGGGACGCGGCGGGCGTACGGGATGGCCTTGCACTTGCCGTCGCCGCCCCAGCGCCAGTCGTGGAACGGGCAGGCGATTTCATCACCCTTGACCGTGCCTTGCGTCAGATCGCCACCCATGTGGCGGCAGTAGCCGTCGATGACGTTGAGACCGCCCTTGGAGTCGGCCCACACGACGAGCTTTCCACCGAAGGCCTGCACGGCGTGCGGCTTGCCGTCGTTGAAGTCACGCTCCAGCCCCAGGCAGTGCCATCCGCGGGCGAACCGCTCGGGCTGGGACCCCACGTCGAGAAAACGGGTCGCAGTCACGACTACCTCCTGAAGTTCGTCGCCGTGCAAAACGAGAACACGTTATAGTTCTACCACAATGTATGTCGACCTGACAGCCGATCAACTTCGGCTCCGAGACCAGCTTCGTGGCTATTTCGCCGAGCTGGTCACCCCTGAACGCAAGGCCGCCTTGGCCATGACCTCCGGCGAGTTCGGCGAGGTCGCGGTCTATAAGGAGGTCATCCGCCAGCTCGGCGAGGACGGTTGGCTCGGGATCGGCTGGCCCGTCGAGTACGGCGGACAGAACCGGTCGATGGTCGAACAGCTGATCTTCACCGACGTCGCAGCGGTCGCGGGCGTACCGATCCCCTACCTGACGCTCAACACGATCGGCCCGACGATCATGCAGTACGGCTCCGACGCGCAAAAGGAGTACTTCCTGCCGCGCATCGTTCGCGGTGAGCTGCACTTCTCGATCGGCTACTCCGAACCGGGTTCGGGCACCGACCTGGCGTCACTGCGCACCAAGGCCGAGCTCGACGAGTCGACCGGCGAGTGGGTCATCAACGGCCAGAAGATGTGGACCTCCCTGATCCAGTACGCCGACTGGTTGTGGCTGGCCTGCCGCACCGAGCCGGACCAGCCGCGCCACAAGGGTCTGTCGATGATCCTGGTGCCCGCCGACTCCGAGGGGTTCTCCTACACGCCGGTCCAGACCGTGGCCGGTGTGGGGACGAGCGCGACCTACTACGACGACGTCCGCGTCCCGGCCGACCACCTGATCGGACCACGAGGCGGCGGTTGGGCGCTCATCACCAACCAGCTGAACCGCGAGCGCGTGGCACTGACGTCGTCGGCGGCACTCGTGCACTCCCTTGAGCTGGTCACGAGCTGGGCGAAGGACACCAAGGACGCCGACGGCACGCGGATCATCGACCACGAGTGGGTGCAGGTCCTGCTCGGGCGCGCTCAAGCCCGCACCGAGGCGCTGACGCTGATGAGCTACCACCTGGCCGCCACGATCGACTCGCTCTCCCCGGCGGACGCCTCGGCCACGAAGGTCTACGGATCGGAGCTGGCGACCGAGGTCTATCGCGTCCTGAAGGAAGTCGTCGGTCCAGCTGCCGGAGTCGTCGAGGGGTCGGCCGGCGCTGTCCTGGCCGGACGGCTCGAGCGCTACTTCCGGTCATCGCTCGTCATGACGTTCGGCGGCGGCACCAACGAGATCCAGCGCGACATCATCGGCTACGTCGGGCTCGGCCTTCCGGCCGCGAAGCGATAAGAGGACACAGATGGACTTCAGCCTGCCGACCGAGGTCGAGGAAGCCGGTGGACTGGCGGCCACGATCCTGCGGGACCGCGCGACGCCCGAACGACTCACCGAGGTCGAGCGCGAACCGGGCCCGCGCTTCGACGCGGACCTGTGGGACGCCCTCGCCGATGCGGGCCTGCTCGACCTGGCGCCCCCGGAGTCGACCGGCGGTGCGGGGCTCGGACTGCTCGGCCTGTGCCGCTTCCTCGTCGAGGTCGGCCGCGTCGTGGCGCCGGTTCCGGCTGCACCCGACGGTGCTGCGCGGCTGTTCCTGGCCGAGCACGACGTCGCCGTCCCCACGAACGGCGATGCGCGCGCCATCCTGACGTGGGCGATCAGCGAACAGCACGACTACGTGCCTGTCACACCCACGACCACGGCCGTGCCGAACGGGAACGGCCACCATCTGACCGGCACCAAGTACCTGGTCCCAGCCGCCACGATCGCCACGCACGCCGTCGTGACGGCGTCGACCCCCGACGGCTCCGGCGCTTTTCTCGTGGCTCTCGACGCCACGAGCGTCACGGTGAACGAACAGCGCCTCAGTGACGGGGACATCGCCGGACTCGTGGAGCTCGACTCCGCACCGGCGCAGCTGATCGGACCTGCCGGACGCTTCGAGCAGCTCGCGACGGTGGCGAACTGCGCTCTGCAGCTCGGCGTCACCGAGGGAGCCGTCCGCCTGACGGCCGACTACGCCAAGACCCGCGAGCAGTTCGATCGTCCGATCGCCACGTTCCAGGCCGTCGCTCAACGGTTGGCCGACGGCTTCATCGACACCCGGTTCCAGGGCTTGACGATGTGGCAGGCGGCGTGGCGGCTCGTTGCCGGCCTCGACGCCGACGAGGCGATCGCCACGGCAAAGCTGTGGGCCGCCGACGCCGGACATCGCGTGGCGCACACGACCGTCCACATCCACGGCGGCGTCGGCATCGACCTCGACGGAGTGGCCCACCGCTACTTCACCGCGGCCACCCGATTCGAGCAAGAGCTCGGCGGCGCCACCCAGCACGCCTTGACGCGTGGGCGACTGCTCGCCGCGGCGACCCCGTGATCCGACCGTGATACCCGCCAGTGCGAAGCGAGGCGAGGGCAACCTGCTCGCCAGGGCGAAGCCCGTGAGCGAAGTGAGGCGAGCCCATACGCAGCCACCTGCTCGCCAGGGCGAAGCCCGTGAGCGAAGCGAGGCGAGCCGACCGTGACGTCCAGGCCGCACCCATGACGATCCGCGAGGCGCTGCTCGCTCGCGCCGACGACGACTCCCCCGCCCTGCTGACCCGAGAGGGCTCGTGGAGCTGGCGCGAGCTCGTCGCGGAGTCGGCGACCCGGGCGGCGGACGTGGCTGCACGACTCGACCCCGAACGACCTCCGCATGTCGGGCTGATGATGGACAACACCGCCGAGATGCTGCTCGGGCTGGCTGCCGCGGGCTGGGGTGCGCACGTCGCCGTCGGGATCAACACCACGCGACGCGGTGCCGCCCTGTTGGCCGATCTGCACCGGGCCGACGTCCAGCTGCTCATCGTGGACGACGCCCACCACCACCTGCTCGACGGCCTCGACCTGACCGGCATCACCATTCTCGACGCCGCAGCCGCTCGCCGACTGCCGATCGAGGTCAGGGTCGCCGGCCCTGCGAGGAACGAGCGCGGCGGGAAGGCGCCGGTGAGAGCTCCGGGCTCGCTGGACCACCTCGTCCCGCCTGACACCGCGCCCACGGACGACTCCTTGTTCATGCTGATCTTCACGTCGGGGACCAGCGGCTCGCCCAAGGCCGTTCGCATCACCCACAGCAAGGTCACGTACCCCGGTCGCTACTTGTCCGAGCGTCTGGGTCTGTCGAGCGACGACATCCACTACATCGCGATGCCGTTGTTCCACTCCAACGCCGTCATGGCGGGCTGGGCCCCGGCCCTGGTCAACGGCGCGACGGTGGCCCTGCGCGAGAAGTTCTCGGCGTCGGAGTTCATCGACGACATCCGGCATTTCGGCGCGACGTACACCTCGTACGTCGGCAAGCCGCTCGCCTACGTGCTGTCCACCCCGGCGCGAGCCGACGACGCGGACAACCCCCTGCGGCTGGCGTTCGGCAACGAGGCGGGCGAACGCGACCAAGCCGAGTTCTCGCGACGGTTCGGCTGCCGGGTGGTCGACGGATTCGGTTCGACCGAGAACGCCGTGGTGGTCAGCCGCATCGAGGGCACCCCACCCGGCGCCCTGGGGTGGCCCGCCGAGGGAGTGGCGGTCCTCGACCCTGACACCGGCCTGGAGTGTCCGCGGGCTGCGTTCGACGCCGCCGGCCACGTCACCAACCTTGAGGACTGCACCGGAGAGCTGGTCAACACCACCGGGCACGGTCAGTTCGCGGGCTACTACAACGATGACGACGCCACGTCCGAGCGGATGCGCAACGGCATGTACTGGTCGGGCGACATGGCCTACCGGGATGCCGACGGCTGGGTGTACTTCGCCGGGCGAACCGCCGAGTGGCTCCGCGTCGACGGCGAGAACTTGGCGTGTGCACCGATCGAACGCGTCCTGCTGCGGCACCCCGCGATCGCCCAGGCTGCCGTGTACGCGGTTCCCGACGAGCGGGTCGGCGACCAGGTTGCGGCTGCGCTGATCCTGACCGAACCCCTCACTGCCGAGCAGTTCACCGCGTTCTTGGATCAGCAGACCGACCTGTCGCCGAAGGAACGACCGCGCTACGTGCGCCTGGTCGACGACCTGCCCAGGACCGCCACCCACAAGGTGCTCAAGCGCGAGCTGACCGCGCACGGCGTCGCCGACGCCACCTGGACCCGCGCCGAGCGCGACACCACCTACTCGACCTAGCCCACCCCACCCCTGGTCGCCAGGGAGCGCAGCGCCCCACCCCACCCCTGGTCGCCAGAGAGCGCAGCGACCGTGAGGGGCGAGGAACGAGCCCCGAGGCGAACCCACACCCACAGGCTCGCTGTGGACAACGCCCACACGGTCCTGCGACTCGGTGAGACGCTCCCCCGATGGGCTTCTTGTACATCTTGCTCTGCGCAGACGGCACCTATTACACGGGCTCGACCCGCGATCTGTGGCACCGACTCGAGCAACACCGACGAGGAGAGGGAGCCGACTACACCCGTCGCCACGCACCGGTACAGCTGGTCTACTACGAGATGTTCGAGTCAGTCGCCGATGCGTTCATGCGGGAAAAGAAGATCCAAGGTTGGACGCACGGCAAGAAGCGAAGGCTCGTTCGGGACGGCCCCGGATATCGACCGACACCTGAGGACCCGTGAGGGTTGGGTGGGTCCTGACCGCTTCGTCGCCTCACTACGCTCACGGGCTCCGCCCTGGCGACCGACGTCGCTCGCCCGGGAGGACATCGACCAGCCCACCCTGGTCGCCAGGGAGCGCAGCGACCGTGAGGGGCGAGGAACGAGCCCCGAGGCGCCCCACACGGACCCGCCCACCTCGGCCGAACCCTCAACGTGTCGTCGCCTCGCTACGCTCACGGGCTCCGCCCGGGCGACCGACGTCGCTCGCCCGGGAGCACATCGACCAGCCCACCCTGGTCGCCAGGGAGCGCAGCGACCGTGAGGGGCGAGGAACAAGCCCCGAGGCTGTCGATGACGGTCGAAAACTGAGCAGATGTGACGCTTGAAAAGTGAGCACTTATCCACGATTGGGAAGTGATCACTTTGGAAGACTGGGCATTGATCCGCAGGCTGCATGCTGGCGAGAAGTTGCCGAAGGCGCAGATCGCCAGACAGTTGGGCATCTCGAGGAACACGGTCGCGAAGGCGATCGCGTCGGCTGATCCGCCGGAGTATTCGAGGAGGCCGGCTCCGACGAGTTTCGATCGGTTCGAGCAGCAGGTGCGTCAGTTGTTGGTGCAGACGCCGTTGATGCCGGCGACGGTGCTGGCTGAGCGTGTCGGTTGGCAGGGTTCGGCGTCGTGGTTTCGGGAGCGGGTGGCCGCGATCCGGCCGGATTATGCGCCGACGGATCCGGCCGATCGGATCGTCTATCACCCCGGCGATCAGGTCCAGTGCGATCTGTGGTTCCCCGAGCCGAAGATCCCCGTTGAAGGTCGCCTCGTGATGTTGCCGGTGCTGGTGATGGTCGCGTCGTTCTCCACGTTCATCACCGCTCAGATGATCCCGACACGGACGACACCGGATCTGTTGTCGGGAATGTGGTCACTGCTGTCGACCCAGCTCGGCGCCGTTCCGCGGCGATTGATTTGGGACAACGAGACCGGCATCGGCAAACGCAACAAGCTCGCGGCCGGAGTCGGTGAGTTCGTCGGCGCCCTGGCCGCCAAGATCCACCAACTCAAGGCCTATGACCCTGAGTCCAAGGGTGGCGTCGAGCGGATCAACGGCTACTTCGAGACCTCATTCCTGCCCGGCCGGACGTTTGAGTCGCCAGCCGATTTCAACACCCAGATGGGCGACTGGCTGCCCAGGGCCAATTCCAGGATGGTGCGGGCGTTGAAGGCCCGCCCGGTCGATCTGCTGATGGTCGACCAGGCGGGGATGCTGGCCTTGCCGCCGATCGCGCCTGCGGTCGGTCTGAGGTTCCAGACGCGGCTTCCACGGGACTACTACGTCCGCGTCCATGGCAACGACTACTCGGTGCACCCATCGGCAATCGGGCGGATGGTCGACGTCGCCGCAGGGCTCGAGCGGGTCCAGGTCAGGCTCGCAGGCCAGCTGGTGGCCGACCATGCCCGGTCGTGGGGCAACGCGCTCACCATCACCGACCCGGCCCATGTCGCTGCGGCGAAGCGACTGCGAGAAGCATTCCAGGCACCGCAGGCAGGATCATCTCCAACAGAGGTGGTGGTGCGGGATCTGGCCGACTACGACACCGCGTTCGGTGTCGACATCGAGGCCGCCTCATGACCGCCACGAACAGCGCCGAGGAGATGGCCAAGCAGATCGAGTATTTAGCAAGGGCGCTCAAAGCACCACGCATCCGTGAAGCCGCAGCACGGTTGGCCGACCAAGCCCGCGACGCCGGCTGGTCGCACGAGGAGTATCTGGCCGCCGTGCTCGACCGGGAAGTCTCCGCCCGCAACTCATCGGGCGCCGAACTGCGGATCAGGGCTGCCGGATTCGACTCACGCAAAACGATCGAAGACTTCATCTTCGACCACCAGCCCGGGTTGAAACGTGACACCATCGCCCATCTGGCCACCGGCGCATTCTTGGCCAAAGCCGAGAACGTCGTCCTGCTCGGACCTCCCGGCACCGGCAAGACCCACCTCGCCGTCGGCCTGGGAATCAAAGCCGCCCAAACTGGACATCGGGTGCTGTTCGCGACCGCGACCCAATGGGTCACCCGACTGACCGACGCGCATCAGCGCGGCCGGCTCGCCGAGGAACTCGCACGATTACGACGCTACGGGCTGCTCATCGTCGACGAGGTCGGCTACATCCCGTTCGAGCAGGACGCAGCGAACCTGTTCTTCCAGCTCGTCTCATCACGCTACGAACACGCCTCGCTGATCCTCACATCGAACCGGCCATTCGCCCGCTGGGGCGACGTGTTCGGCGACCAAGTCGTCGCCGCGGCCATGATCGACCGCATCGTCCACCACGCCGAAGTCGTCACCCTCAAGGGCTCATCCCACCGGCTCAGAAACACCGGGATCGACACCCTGCCCTCCGCTCGAGCCGAAAACACGCCACACTAGAACTGCTCACTTTTCGACCGGCGCCGACAGAGACGAACCACACGGACCCACCCACCTCGGCCGAACCCTTAACACCTCGTCGCCTCGCTGCGCTCACGGGCTCCGCCCTGGCGACCAACCACCCCTGCTCACGGGCTCCGCCCTGGCGACCGACCCGCGGGGTCAGAGCGCGGAAAGCCGCTTGACCGTGGCGTCGAACTCGGTGCGGAGATCGGCCATCACGTCGGCCACGGGGCGCACCTGATTGATGTGTCCGACGATCTGTCCGACCGGCATCGAGATGGCGTCGGGGTCGTTCGCCCGATTCATCCGGTTGTGCGCGTCGGCGACCAGCAGGTTCTGCAGCGGCATCGGCAGCGGGCTGGGCGCGTCCTCGGCCTCCCATGCCTGCGTCCACTTGGTCTTCAGCAGGCGGGCCGGCTTGCCGGTGTAGACGCGGGTGCGAACCGTGTCGGAGCTGGAGGCCCGAATGAACGCCTCCATCATCGCCTGGTTGGTGTTGAGGTTCTGGTACTCCTCGGTGCCCAGCCAGATGGACCCGGTCCACACTCCTTGTGCGCCCAAGGCCAGTGACGCAGCGACCTGACGGCCACGCCCGATGCCACCGGCTCCGAGCACGGGAACGTCCGGTCCCACCGCGTCGACGATGTCGGGGGTGAGCACCATGCTGGCGATCTCGCCGGTGTGTCCGCCGGCCTCGTAGCCCTGGGCGACGATGATGTCGACGCCGTTCGACACGTGCGACAGGGCGTGCTTGGCGGCACCGGCCAGCGCCGCCACCGCCACACCGTGCTCGTGCGCCTTCTCGATCACGTCGACAGGCGGTGATCCCAGCGCGTTGGCCAGCAGCACCGGACGGTGCGCCAGCGCCACGTCGACGTGGGATCGCGCGACCGAGTGCAGCCAGCCGAGCACACCGTCACGACCTTCGCCCTCGGGCAACGGCGGGACGCCCAGCTGCTGCAAAGTGCGTTCGACGAAGCTGATGTGTTCGTCGGGGATCATCGCCTTGAGGTCGACCTGCTTGCCCTCGGTGGGGATCTTCATCGGCATCACGACGTCGACGCCGTACGGCTTGCCGTCGGTGTTCTCGTCGAGCCAGGTCAGGGTGCGGTCGAGGTCGTCGGCGTCGTTGAAGCGAACGGCACCCAGGACTCCCAGACCGCCTGCGCGGGAGACGGCAGCCGCGACGTGCTCGGACGGCGTGAACGCGAAGATCGGCACCTCGATGCCGAACCGCTCGCACAGCTCAGTTCGCATGAGCGGCCTCCCCTCGCGCGGCGACCGCGATGTCCTTGGCAGCCGGGTAGTTCGCCTTGCCCGTGGCGGTACGTGGCATCTGCGGGACGGTGGCCAGAGTCCGCGGCAGCTTGTACGATGACAGCAGCGGCCGCAGGTACTCGTGCAGCTCCTCCAGCGTCACGTCCTCGCCCTCGCGTGGCTGGACGACGGCTGAGACCGCCTGGCCCCAGCGTTCGTCGGGGATGCCGACGACGAGTGCGTCGTACACCTTCGGGTGCCCCTTGAGGACGTTCTCGACCTCCTCGGGGTACACCTTCTCGCCGCCGGTGTTGATGCAGTTCGATCCGCGGCCGAGCAACGTGACCTTGTTGTCGGCCTCGATGCGGGCGAAGTCACCCGGCACGGAGTAGCGGGTGCCGTCGACCTCGATGAACGTCTGGGCCGACTTGACCGGGTCGCCGTAGTAGCCGACCGGGATGCTGCCGGTGCGCGCCAGCCGACCGATCTCCCCGACGGCTCCGGGGTCGATCGGCTGGTTGTTGTGGTCCAGGACCAACGTCTCGGCGCCGAGCGACACGATGGGACCGTCGCCCTTGATGTTCTCGGCATCCTGCATGCCCGAGCCGGAGAAGCCGGTCTCGGACGATCCGACGGAGTCGGTGAAGATCGCGTTCGGGAACGCCGCCATCCAGACTTCCTTGACGGGGCGGCTGAAGATCGCCGCGCTGCTGGCGATCGCGAACAGCGACGATCCGTCGTAGCTGCCGGCCTGGTACGTCTCGATCAGCGGGCGCGCCATCGCGTCGCCGGTCATGAAGATCAGCTGCACGCCTTCGCGATCGATGATCTCCCAGATCCGCTCGGGGTCGAAGGTCGGTTCCAGGATCGTCAGATGGCCGGCGAACAGGTGCATCAGCATCGCCGCGGCAGCACCTCCGTGCATCAGGGGGCTGAGCGGGAACGTCACCATGGGCGTGTTGGTCTTGGCGCTCTCCGATTGCGAGTACTCCTCGAGCCGTTCGCCGGTCATGAACTCGATGCCGCCGCCCAGAACTCGCCAGAAGTCCTCGTGGCGCCACATGACGCCCTTGGGGAAGCCGGTCGTGCCGCCGGTGTAGACGATGTACAGGTCGTCGGGGCTGCGTGGACCGAAGTCGCGCTCGGTGCTCTGCCCTTCGAGGGCCTGGTCCCAGGTCACGCCACCGAAGGACGAGAGGTCGGCGTCGTTGTCCGGATCCGTCGGGTCGACCATCGAGACGAAGCGCGTGAGCTTGTCGTGCTTGGGAGCGCAGGCCGCGACCAGGGGGGCGTACGGACGCTCGAAGATCAGGCCGACCATGTCGCTGTTGTCGATCAGGTAGTCCAGCTCGCTCTCGACGTAGCGGTAGTTGACGTTGATCGCCACGGCGCGGATCTTGAAGATCGCCAGCAGGGCCACGACGTGCTCGATGCTGTTCTTGGCGTAGATCCCCACGTGGTCACCCGGGCCGATGCCCTGACCCGCAAGGTAGTGCGCCAGGCGATTGCACTCGGACTCCAGCTCGGCGTAGGTCACCTTGCGCGGGCCGACCTGCAGAACCTCCCGGTCGGGGACGGCGTCGACGGCGTGCTCGAAGAGATCGGCAATGTTCAAAGCCATGCGGCAAGACTAGAACACGTTCTCGTTTTTGACTACGATTTGTCTCATGCCCGAGACAGAAACCGCGCCCCATGCCCTCGTCGATCTCCAGGACGGCGTGCTCGTCGTCACGATGAACCGTCCGGAGAAGCGCAACGCGCTCTCCGGCGAGATGCTGCAGATCATGGCCGACGCCTGGGACCGGGTGAACTCCGATCCCGACGTCCTGGTCGCGATCCTCACCGGTGCAGGTGGCGCGTTCTGCGCGGGGGCGGATCTGACGGCGATGTCGTCGAACGCTCCGTCGGAGAAGTTCGAGTCCGGGGAGTTCGACCCCGCCGTGATCAAGTCGCTGCTCAAGGGCTTCCGCCTGACCAAGCCGTTGATTGCAGCGGTCGAGGGGCCGGCGATCGCGGGCGGAACCGAGATCCTGCAGGCCACCGACATCCGGGTGGCGGGCGCGTCCGCGCGATTCGGGGTCTCCGAGGTCAAGTGGGGCCTGTATCCGCTGGGCGGTTCGGCCGTGCGCCTTCCTCGCCAGATCCCGTACACCGTGGCAGCCGATCTGCTGCTGACCGGACGACACATCACAGCACCGGAGGCCAAGGAGCTGGGCCTGATCGGCCACGTGGTCCCGGACGGCGAAGCGCTGGCGAAGGCCCACGAGCTCGCAGCGCTGATCGCCGCCAACGGCCCCCTGGCGGTGCAGTCGGTGCTCAAGACCATCCGCGACTCGGAGGGCAAGCACGAGAACGACTGCTGGGCCGCCGACGCCCAGGTCGGCGCCGCCGTCTTCGCCTCCGCCGACGCCAAGGAGGGCCCCCGCGCCTTCGCCGAGAGGCGCACCCCGAACTTCACCGGCGCCTGACCGGCCCCCACCCCCGAATTTTGCGGGGTAATGCACCACTCCACCCGTGAGAACCGGTGCATCACCCCGCAAAATTCGGGGGTTCGGGTCGTCAGAGGTCGGGGAGGCCGAAGTCGAGGTTGGGGACGTCGAGGCCACCGTCGGCCTCGACGATCTTGCCGGTCAGGAACGAGCCGGCGTCGCTGGCCAGATAGACCACGGCCGCGGCGATGTCCTCGACCTGGCCGATCCGCTTGAGGGTCGTCTTCTCGACGAGCTCGGACATCACCGCCTCGTCGGAGGCGACGTAGTCCAGCGCACTGGTCAGCACCGAGCCGACACCGATCGCGTTGACCCGGATCCGCGGCGCCAGATCCTTCGCCACCAGGCGCGTCCAGTGCGACAGGGCAGCCTTCGCCGTGCCGTAGGCCGCATAGCCGCGACCCGACACCCGACCCATGACCGAAGAGATGTTGACGATCGAACCACCCGGGTCGTCGCCGGCCAACATCAACGGCACCGCCGCGCGAGTCAGCGCGTGGGCCGTCGTGACGTTGAAGCGGAAGGCGTCGGTCAAGAAGTCCTCGTCGGTGTCCAGGAACGGCAGCGGCATCGTCCCGCCGACGTTGTTGACCACGATGTCGAGCCGTCCGAACGCATCGAACGCCTGCTGTGCCAGCCCGGCGGCCGCCTCCAGATCGCTCAGGTCGGCCTTGACGACCAGCGCCTGTCGGCCCGCCGCCTCGATCCGCTGCGCGACCTCGGCCAGCTGCGAGGAGTGGCGTGCGGCGATGACCACGTCGGCACCGGCCTCGGCCAGGGCAACCGCAGCACCCGCACCGATTCCTCGGCCGGCACCGGTGACGACCGCGACTCGCCCGTCGACGCGGAAGCGATCCAGGATGCTCATCCGACGCTCCGGCCACCGGACCAGAACTGGGCCCGCAGCGCCTTCTTGTCAGGCTTGCCGAGCGCGGTCAGCGGCAGGGCATCGACGTACACGACGTCCTTGGGCGCCTGCACCGACCCCTTCTTGTCCTTGACCAGCGCCTGGATCTCAGCGGTCACCTGATCGGTCCCGTCGTGGCGGTCGCGCAGCACGACGATCGCGGTCACGGCTTCGCCGAACTTCTCGTGCGGCGTGCCGATGACACCGACCTGCGCCACCGCCGGATGCGTCGCGACGACGTCCTCGACCTCACGCGGATACACGTTGAAACCGCCCGTCACGATCATGTCCTTGACGCGATCGACGATGTACCAGAAACCGTCCTCGTCCTCCCGCGCGATGTCGCCGGTGTGCAGCCAGCCGTCACGGAACGCCTCGGCGGTCTCGGCAGGCTTGTTCCAGTAGCCGCCGGCGACGACCGGGCCCGCGACGCAGATCTCGCCGGGTTCGCCCGGCGCCACGGGCGTGCCGTCCTCGCCGAGCAGCGCGGTGCGCAAGAACGCACTCGGTCGCCCGCAGCTGGCCAGTCGTTCGGGCGTGTGATCGGTCTTGGCCAGGTACGAGATCACCATGGGGCACTCGGACTGCCCGAAGTACTGCGCGAAGATCGGTCCGAATCGCTCGATCGCCTCGGCCAGCCTCGTGGGGTTGATCGCCGACGCACCGTAGTAGACGGTCTCCAGGCTCGACAGATCGCGCGTACGCGAGTCGGGATGGTCCATCAGTGCGTACAGCATGCTGGGCACGACCATCGTCGCCGTGATCTTCTGCTCCTCGATGGTCCGCAGCACCTCGGCAGGATCGAACTTGGGCAACACGACCAGTCGCCCGCCCTTGGCGATCGTCGGCGCGAAGAACGCTGCGCCGGCGTGCGACAACGGCGTGCAGATCAAGAAGACCGGCCGCTCCGGCCACTCCCACTCGGCCAGCTGCACGTGCGTCATGGCGGCGATGCTCGACGCGGTGCCGATCACGCCCTTGGGCTTGCCCGTGGTGCCGCCCGTGTACGTGATGCCCACGACGTGGTCCGGCGCCAGCTCCGCCGCCTGGAGGGGCCGCGCCTGGAAGTCGGCCGCACGCGCCGCCAGCTCGTTGATCGTCAGCACCCGGGTCAAGGTCGAGACGCGCTCGAGCAGCGCCTCGCCTCGTTCGACGAAGGCCGGGACGTCGTCGACGATCAACACCGTCACACCGGCGTCCTGCAGGACGTAGGCATGGTCGTCGAGGGAGCCCAGCGGGTGCAGCGCGGTGCGTCGGTACCCCTGCGTCTGACCCACCCCGATCAGGAACAGCACCTCGGGGCGGTTGGCGGCGAGCAGACCGACGGCCGATCCGGTGCCGGCCCCCAGGTCCTCCAACGCCTGCTGGTACCGACTCATCTCGTCGACCATCTCGCCGCCGGTGATGGTGCGGTCGCCCAGCTCCATCACGACCGCGTCGCGGTGCCGTCGCAGTGAGTGCAGCAGCATCTGGCCCGAGTGCGGGCCCTGGTGCAGTGCGGGGTCGGGGTCAACGGTCACCACGGCCGGGACCCTTCACACGTGGGTGGGACTCGAAATCGATCGCGTCCATGTCCTCAGGGCCGGTCGACTTGATCGTCACCCCACCGTCGACGTCCAGGATCGTGCCGGTGATGTACGAGGCGGCCTCCGAGGCCAGGAACAACGCGGCGTCGGCGATGTCGTCGTGCGTGCCCCAACGCCGCAGCGGTACGCCCTGGGTGATCTTGTCCTTGATGCCCGGCTTGGTGGCGATGACGTTGTCCATGCCCCACGAGTTCTCGATCGGACCCGGGCTCAGCCCGTTGACTCGCACGCCGCCGGGCCCCCACTCGATCGCCAGGCTCTTGATCAGCGCGTTCACGCCAGCCTTGGCCGAGCAGACATGGCTCTGGAACGGCAGCGGCTTGACCGCCTCCGGCGCCGTGATCGCGAACAGCGAGGCACCGGGGCGACGCAGGTGCTCAAAGCTCGCGCGGAACAGGTTGAACGTGCCCAGCAGGTCGATGTCCATGACGGACTTGAAGCCGTTCGAGGACATGCCGAGCGCCGGAGAGTAGAAGTTGCCGGCCTGACCGGCCACCACGATGTCGAGGCCGCCGAAGGTCTCGGCGGTCTCGGCCATGGTCTCGGCGACGCGGTCGTAGTCGCGCACATCGGCCGGCAGACCGAGCGCCCGCCCGCCGGCGTCGACGATCTCCTGCGCCGACGAGGCACACCGCTGCTCGTCGCGACTCATGACGGTCACGCTGGCCCCGTGCTCGGCGAACCGCTTGGCGATGGCCAGGTTGAAACCACGTGTGCCACCGGCGACGTAGGCGACCTTGCCCTGCAGCACGTTGGTTCCGAACACGCTCATGCTGTTCCTCCTGCCGTGATCCCAGACCGACGCGAGCACCACACCTCACCGGCGCCTACCCGCCGCTCGTACCTCGCGGCTGGCGACCGGTGGGAGCCCTCGTACCTCGCGTCTGGCGACCGGTGGGAGCCCTCGTACCTCGCGGCCGGCGACCGGTGGGAGCCCTCGTACCTCGCGGCCGGCGACCGGTGGGAGCGCTCGTACCTCGCGGCCGGCGACCGGTGGGAGCCCTCGTACCTCGCGGCCGGCGACCGGTGGGAGCGCTCGCACCTCGCGTCTGGCGAGCAGCTGGGCTTCACGCCTGACCTCCGGGGACGTAGGTCGCCATGGCGCGGTCGGGTTCCCAGTAGGCCCGCATCGACGTCACGCGTCCGTCGTCGTCGACGACGTAGACCATGATCAGGTCGGTCGTGGTGCGACCGCCGTCCTCGAACGTGGTGGTGATGTGGCCGATGTTGGCACACGTGTTGCTGCCGGGGTTCGCGAACGAGTCCTCGATCAGGAACTCGAACGAGGCGATCGGGGCGATCGCCTGCTCCCAGAACGCGCGGATACCCGCGTGGCCGTGATGCCCCTTCCCTTCCGGATCGAACATCGACGGACCCACCGGATCCTCGATGACGGCGTCCTCGGCGTAGACGGTCAGCCATTCCTCGAGGTCACCCTTCGCCACGGCCGAGTACGACCGCTGCGAAGCGGCCCGCGCAGGGTGATCGTCCAGGGGCGCATTCCAGATGATGGCGTCTGATGTGATCACCTCGTCACTGTAGAACACGTTTCAGTTCTCTTGCCACAGAAACTAGAACGTGTTTCACTTCGTGGCATGGATGCACCCGCCGTTCTGCACGCCCCGTTGGAGCTCCAGTTCGACTACACCCGTTCGCTCGGGCCGACGTTGTCGCAGTTCATGACCGGTCTGAAGCACCGTCAGCTGTTCGCCGGCCGACTCAGCGACGGGTCCCTCGCGGTGCCACCACCGGAGTTCGACCCCGTGACCCACGCCGCCGTCACGGACCTACGACCGGTCGCCGACACCGGCACCGTCCAGTCGTGGACCTGGGTGCCCGAACCGGTCGCGGGCCAGCCCCTGGACCGACCGTTCGCGTTCGCGCACGTCCTCATCGACGGGACCGACCGCCCGCTCCTGCACGCCGTCGCCGTCGACACCCCCACGTCCATCAGCACCGGAATGCGCGTCCGCGCGGTGTGGGCCGATGAACCCGTCGGAGCCATCACCGACATCCGCTGGTTCGTGCCGGAGGACTCGGCACCGCGCACCTCCCCGCTGCCGATCAGCGAGGACGCCGTCACCGGGATCGTCACCCCCATCGGCCTGGCGTACGACTACTCGGCATCCGAGCAGGAGTCGAAGTTCTTCCGCGGGCTGGCCGAGGGCAAGCTGGTCGGTCAACGCTGTCCGAAGTGCCAGAAGGTCTACGTCCCACCCCGCGGCGCGTGTCCGACCGACGGCGTCCCGACCACCGAGGAGGTGGAGGTCGCCGACACGGGCACCGTCACGACGTTCTGCATCGTCAACGTCCCGTTCGCCGGCCAGCGCATCACCCCGCCCTACGTCTCGGCGTACGTCCTCCTCGACGGCGCCGACATCGCCTTCCTGCACCTGATCCTGGGCATCAAGGCCTCACAGGTCCGAATGGGCATGCGCGTGCGAGCGGTGTGGAAGCCCGAGGACGAGTGGGGCACCACGATCGAGAACATCAGCCACTTCGAGCCGTCAGGTGAACCGGACGCCGACTTCGAGAGCTACAAGGTGCACCTATGAGACAGGTCGCAATCGTCGGCTTCGCCCAACGGCAGATGAAGAAGTTCCAGGGCTCGCCGACCTGTGTGGAGCTGCTCGTCCCGATCTTCTCCGAGCTGTTCGAGACGACCGGCTGGACCAAGGACGACGTCGGTTTCTGGTGCGCCGGGTCCTCGGACTACCTGGCCGGTCGCTCGTTCTCGTTCGTCCAGGCCGTCGATGCGATCGGCGCCCTTCCCCCGGTGATGGAGTCACACGTGGAGATGGACGCCGCCTGGGCCCTGTACGAAGCCTGGGTCAAGATCCAGACCGGCGAGGTCGACAGCGCCATCGCGTTCGGATTCGGCACCGGTACCAGCGGCACGCTGCGCAGGGTGCTGAGCCTGCAACTCGACCCCTACACCTCCGCGCCGCTGTGGCCGGACGCCGTCTCGCTGGCCGGCATCCAGGCGCGCGCCGGCTTGGAGGCAAGTCGGTGGACCGAGCAGCAGATGGCCGAGGTCGTCGCCCGGTCGATGAGTGCCGCGGTCGACAACGAGTACGCGATCCGGCGCGGCCCGACCAGCACCGACGACGTCCTGCATCAGCCGCTGTACGCGGACCCGCTGCGCCGCTGGGACTGCGCCCCGGTCTCGGACGGCGCCGCCGGCCTGATGATCGCGGCAGCCGATGCACCAGGGTTCGACCGACTGCGCACCACTCCCGCGTGGATCACCGGTTTCGCCCATCGCATCGAACCCATCGGGCTCAACGCTCGGGATCTGACGACGTCGTCCAGCACCGCGGCCGCGGCCGGCGGGCTGGACACGCAGGTGGACGTGGCCGAGCTGCACGCACCCTTTTCGCACCAGGAGCTGATCCTGCGAGAGGCACTCGGGCTCGGCGACGGGGTGCGCATCAACCCGTCCGGTGGGGCGCTCACGGCGAACCCGATGTTCTCCGCCGGCCTGAACCGCATCGGTGAGGCGGCTCGACGCATCCAGACCGGTGAAGCCAGGACTGCTCTCGCGCACGCGACGTCCGGCCCTGCCCTGCAACAGAACCTGGTGATGACCATGCACGCGCAGAGGGAGGCCACGCGATGAGCAAGCAGCTGGCAGCCGTGATCGGATTCGGCCAGACGCACCACCGCGCGCAACGTCGCGACGTCTCGATCGCCGGACTGCTGCGCGAAGCCATCGATCGAGCACTGGCCGACGCGCAGGTGACGTTCGACGACATCGACGCCATCGTGATCGGCAAGGCGCCCGACCTGTTCGAGGGCGTCATGATGCCCGAGCTCTACCTCGCCGACGCGATCGGTGCGGCCGGGAAGCCGTTGCTGCGTGTGCACACCGCCGGCTCGGTGGGCGGCTCCACTGCGATCGTCGCGGCGTCGCTGGTCGAGTCCGGCGTCCACCAGCGCGTCCTGACCGTCGCCTTCGAGAAGCAGTCGGAGTCGAACGCCATGTGGGCGCTGTCGATCCCCGTGCCGTTCATCATGCCGGTGCACGCCGGCGCCGGCGGCTACTTCGCTCCGCACGTTCGCTCCTACATCCGGCGATCCGGCGCACCGACCCACATCGGCGCGATCGTGGCGGCCAAGGACCGACAGAATGCGCTGAAGAACCCGTACGCGCACCTGCACAATCCCGACACGACGGTCGAGTCGGTGCTCGCCTCGCAGATGCTGTGGGACCCGATCCGCTACGACGAGACGTGCCCGTCCTCCGACGGTGCGTGCGCCATGGTCATCGCGTCCGAGGACGCCGTGAAGCGCTCGGACATCACCAATCCGGCGTGGATCCTGGGTACCCAGATGCGCAGCGAGCCGACCACGGCCGCCGAGCGCGACCAGGTCAACCCGCAGGCGGGCCGGGAGGCGGCCGCGGCGTTGTGGAAGCAGACCGGCGTGACGTCACCGATCGACGACATCGACTGCGCCGAGATCTACGTGCCGTTCTCGTGGTTCGAGCCGATGTGGCTGGAGAACCTCGGCTTCGCCGAACCCGGCGAGGGCTGGAAGCTGACCGAAGCCGGCGAAACCCGCATCGACGGCCGGATCCCGCTCAACATGAGCGGCGGCGTGCTGTCGTCGAATCCGATCGGCGCCAGCGGCATGCTGCGCTTCGGCGAGGCGGCGCTGCAGGTCATGGGCGAGGCCGGAGAGCACCAGGTCGACGGCGCCCGCAAGGCCCTCGGCCACGCCTACGGCGGCGGTTCGCAGTTCTTCGCGATGTGGGTCGTCAGCTCCGACAAGCCCAGCTGACCGTCGCCTCGGCCGCGTGGTCCCGTGACGCCCGAATCTCACCGGGGCCTTGGCGCCCGCCAGACGACAAACCCACCCGAGCCCCACGCCCCACCAACGCCTACCCGCCGCTCGTCCCTCGCGGCGGGCGACTGAGGTGGGGGAAGAGCGGCGGCCCGCCCCGAGGGAGTGGGCGGGCCGTCGTGGAGGGTGATGGTCAGACGTACTTGACCTGCAGCTCCTTGATGCCGTTGATCCAGCCGTGACGCAGGCGGCGCGGCTCGGCGAGCTTGGAGATGTCGGGGATGCGGTCGGCGATCACGTTGAACATGATCTCGACCTCGAGACGGGCCAGGTTCGCGCCGATGCAGTAGTGCGCACCGTGGCCGCCGAACGACAGGTGGGGGTTCGGGGTCCGGGTGATGTCAAACGTGAACGGATCGTCGAAGACGTCGGTGTCGTAGTTGCCGCTGGCGTAGTAGATGCCGACGCGCTCGCCCTTCTTGACCTGGACGTCGCCGACCATGACGTCGTTGATCGCGGTGCGCTGGAACACCGTGACGGGTGTGGCCCAGCGGATGACCTCGTCGACCATGGTCGACGGCCGCTCGTTCTTCCACAGCTCCCACTGGTCGGGGTGGTCGAAGAACGCGTTCATGCCGTGCGTGATGGCATTGCGCGTCGTCTCGTTGCCGGCGACGGCCAGCATGATGACGAAGTAGCCGAACTCGTCCTCGGTCAGCTGACCGTGACCGTCGACGTCGGCGGTGATGAGCTTGGTGATGATGTCGTCCTGCGGGTTCTCGCGGCGCAGCGCGGCCAGACCCATGGCGTAGACCAGGATCTCGGCGGCGGCTTCGTCCGGATTGCCCTCGAACTCCGGGTCGTCGTAGGACATCATGGTGTTCGACCAGTCGAACAGCTTGCGCCGATCCTCCTGCGGCACGCCCATCAAGTCGGCGATCGCCTGAAGCGGCAGTTCGGCGGCGACCTCTTCGACGAAGTCGCCCTCGCCCTTGGCGATCGCGGCATCGATGATGTTGTTGGCGCGCTGGACCAAGATGTCGTGCTGCGCGTTGATCGAGCGGGGAGTGAAACCTCGGCTGATGATCTGCCGGATCTTGGTCTGCTCCGGCGGGTCCTGGTTGATCAGCATGACGCGCTGCAGCTCGACCTGCTCGCGCGTCATGTCCGGCGCGAACCGGATGATCGCCCCGTTCTCCTGGCTGGAGAAGTCCTTGCTGTTCTTGGAGACCGCGGCGACATCGGCGTGCTTGGTCACAGCCCAGAAGCCAGGCGGACCGATCATCCCGGCTCGTGCTTCCGGCACCTGATCGACCCACCAGACCGGCGCGGTCTTGCGCAGCTCGAGGAACTGCTCGTGCGGAACGCCAATTTCGTTCAGGTCCGGGTCGGTGGGGTCGAACCCGGTCGGCAGTTTCGGAGTAGCCGATGTCACGGTCACGTCAGTCCCTCTCGCATTTCTGAAACACGTTCTAGTTCATAGTGCCACGAGTCGAGACGTTTTGAAAGACTTGTCTCATGCGAGAACGTGTTCTAGTTTTGGTTCATGGGCCAACCCGTGATCGTCAGTGCTGTCCGCACGCCCCAGGGCAAGCGTGGGGGGCTGCTCGCCGGCGTGCATCCGGCCGTCCTGCTGGGCCGAGCCCAGGCCGAGGTGATCGCTCGAGCCGGCGTCGACCCCCAGCTGGTCGACCAGGTCATCGGCGGGTGTGTGTCCCAGGCCGGGGAGCAGTCCAACAACATGGTGCGCCGCGCGTGGATGCACGCCGGGCTGCCCAATGCCACCGCGTCGACCGCCATCGACGCCCAGTGCTCGTCGGCACAACAGGCCACGCACCTGATCGCCGCCATGATCGGCGCCGGCATGATCGGCGCCGGCATCGCCTGCGGCGTCGAGTCGATGTCTCGCGTGCCTCTCGGGTCGAACGTGCCGAAGGGGCTGGGCAACCCGCGCCCCGACGACTGGTCGATCGATCTGCCCAACCAGTTCGAGGGTGCCGACCGGATCGTCCGTGACCGTGGTTTCACCCGCGAACAGGTCGACCAGTTCGGTCTGCAGTCACAACAGAAGGCAGCCGCGGCACAGGCCGAGCGCCGCTTCGACCGGGAGATGTTCCCCGTCAAGGCGCCCGTTCTCGACGCCGACGGCCGGCCGACCGGCGACACCCAGCTGGTCGAGGCCGACCAAGGCATTCGCGACACGTCGTTGGAGAAGCTGGCGGCACTGAGCCCGGTCCTGCCCGACGGGGTCCACACGGCCGGCACGTCGTCGCAGATCTCCGACGGCGCCTCCGCGATCCTGCTGATGGACCAGGACCTGGCGCGCGCACAGGGCCTGACCCCGCGGGCCCGCATCGTCGCGTCCGGGCTGGTCGGCGCCGACCCGTACTACCACCTCGACGGGCCCGTGCAGGCGACCGAGAAGGTGCTCGCCGACTCCGGCATGGCGATCTCGGACCTGGACCTGTTCGAGATCAACGAAGCGTTCGCCGGTGTCGTCATGTCGTGGGCGAAGGTGCACCAGCCCGATCCGGACCGGGTCAACGTCAACGGTGGGGCCATCGCGATCGGCCATCCGGTCGGCTCGACCGGAACCCGCCTGCTGACCACGGCCCTGCACGAGCTGGAACGACGCGACGCCTCGACCGCACTGATCTCCATGTGTGCCGGCGGCGCACAGGCCTCGGCCACGATCATCGAACGCATCTAGGTAGTCAGCCCCACCCGAACGGATTCCTGCATGAGCAACCCCATCACCGAAGCCGATTTCGTCGTCGTGGGCGGCGGCAGTGCCGGCGCAGCCGCCGCGTCCCGGCTGGCGGCCTCCGGGGCGTCGGTCGTCCTCCTCGAAGCCGGCAAGAAGGACACGGCGTACCTGGTCACCAAGCCGGGCATGATCGGCCCGATGCACGCCGAGCCACGCCTGAAGCGGACCGTCGACTGGGGGTTCTACACGACGCCGCAAAAGCACCTGGAGGAACGCACGATCCCCCAGCCGCGCGGCAAGGTGCTCGGCGGCTCGAGCTCGATCAACGGGCTGCTGTGGGTGCGCGGCAATCGGGCCAACTACGACGCGTGGGCCGCCGAGGGCAACACCGGCTGGGACGCCGACAGCGTCAACGAGGTCTACAAGCGCGTGGAGGACTTCGAGGACGGCGCCAACGAGTACCGCGGCGCGGGCGGCCCCATCAAGGTCCAACGCCACACCCAGCCCACCGAGGCGTCGCTGCAGTTCCAACAGGCGGCTGCCGAGACGCTCGGAGTCAAGGTGCTGGCCGACTACAACGCCGCCGAGCAGGAGGGCATCAGCACCTTCCAGCAGAGCGCCGACAAGGGCAAGCGCTACTCGGCCTCGCGCGGCTACATCACCGACAACACGCCACCGACGCTCACGGTGCTGACCCAGGTGCTCGCCGAGAAGATCGTGATCGAGAACGGTCGCGCCGTCGGTGTGCAGTACTCGGACAAGAAGGGCAATCGCCGCACCGTGCGTGCCGGCCGAGAGGTGATCGTGTCCGCCGGCGTGTTCGGTTCGGCCCAGCTGCTGATGCTGTCGGGCGTCGGTCCGGCGAACCATCTGCGCGAGCACGGCATCGACGTCGTCAGCGACCTTCCCGTCGGCGACAACCTGCACGACCACCTGTTCGTGCCGACGACGTGGATCATGCCCAACGCCGTCCACCATGGCACACCGCTGTACTTTGCGCGCGGCGTCGCCAGAGAAGCACTGCGCGGCGGATCCTTCCTGGAGAACTCGGTGTTCGAGACGGTCGGGTTCGTCCGCACCTCGCTGGCCACCGACGTCCCGGACCTGCAGATCCACGTGCTGCCCTGGGCCTACCCGTCGCCCAACCAGGACGCCCCCATCCGACACGAGGTCGACAAGCGGTCGGCGTTGACGATCATGTCGACGTTGATCTACCCGCGCAGCCGCGGCACCTTGCGGTTGGCCGGCAACGACGTGCGGACCGCGCCCTTGATCGACATGCAGTACCTGGCCGACGACGCCGACCGCCAGGTGCTGGTCGAAGGTGTCGAGATGATCCGCGCGATCATGGCGTCGCCGGTCTTCGGGGGCAACGTCAAGAGCGAGCTGCACCCGGGCCCCGCCTACGACTCCGCGGCGCTCCAAGAAGAAGTGCGCCACCGCGCCACCAGCGTCTACCACGGCGTCGGGACGTGCCGGATGGGCGTCGACGAGATGGCGGTGGTCGGCCCCGACCTGCGCGTGAGAGGCGTCGAGGGCCTGCGGGTCGCCGACGCCTCGATCATGCCGAGCATCATCGGGGGCAACACCAACGCGCCGTCGATCATGATCGGCGACAAGGCCGCCGAGCTGGTGCTGTCATGAGCGCCCCGCAGCGACCGGCGACGCTGACGCCGGCGTTCCTGAACAGCCTCGCGCAACAGGTGGCCGGAACCGGCGACAACACCTGGAAGCTGACCGAGGTGTACAGCGGCGACCTGCTGGTCGAGCTGCCCCAGTCGACTCCGGCCGACATCGACGGGGCGTTCGCGGCCTCGCGTGAGGCGCAGGCGATCTGGGGTTCGTGGTCGATCAAGAAGCGCCTGAAGGTGCTCAAGAAGTTCCACGGGCTGGTCATCAAGAACCAGATGCTGATCACCGACCTGATCCAGGCCGAGAGCGGCAAGAACCGGCGCATGGCCTTCGAGGAGTCGTGCGATGTGCCGATGGGCACCAGTCACTACATCAAGCGCGCCCCGAAGGTGTTGAAGGAGCGCCGGCACGCCGGGCCGGTCCCGCTGCTGTCGTACTCCACCGAGGTCCGCCGACCCAAGGGCGTCGTCGCCATCATCGCGCCGTGGAACTTCCCGTTCGCGACCGGCATCTCCGACACCATCCCCGCCCTGATCGCCGGGAACGGCGTCGTCGTCAAGCCCGACAACAAGACCGCCCTGTCCCCCCTGTTCGGGCTGAAGCTGCTCGAGCAGGCCGGTCTGCCGAAGGGGTTGGTGCAGTTCGTCTGCGGTGAGGGTCCAGACGTCGGGCCCACGATGTTGGCCAACGCCGACTACGTCATGTTCACCGGGTCGAGCGCGACCGGTCGCGTCATCGGTGAGACCGCCGGCAAGCACCTGATCGACTGCTGCCTGGAGCTGGGCGGCAAGAACCCGATGGTGGTGCTGGCCGACGCCGACGTCGACGAGGCGGTCCACGCCGCGATCTTCGGCGCGTTCGGCAACTCGGGTCAGATCTGCATGCACATCGAACGTCTCTACGTGCACGACTCGCTGTACGAGGAGTTCAAGAGCAAGTTCGTCGCGGCGACCGAGGCGCTCAAGGTGGGGGCCGGGTACGACTTCGGTTTCGACATGGGCTCACTGGTCTCACCGGACCACCGCGACCGCGTGGCCGGTCACATCGACGACGCCGTCGCGAAGGGCGCCACCGTCCTGACCGGTGGCAAGGTCCGCCCCGACCTGGGGCCGGCGTTCCTCGAACCGACGATCCTCGAGGGCGTGACGAAGCAGATGACCGCCGGCGTCGTCGAGACGTTCGGGCCGGTCGTGGCCCTGCACCGGTTCAGCACCGACGACGAAGCCGTCGCCCTGGCCAACGACACCGAGTACGGGCTGAACGCCAGCGTGTGGAGCACCGACATCGACCACGCGTTCGCGATCGCGCGACGCATCGACTCCGGCAACGTCAACATCAACGACATCCTGGCCACTGCGTACGCATCCAAGGGGTCGCCGTCCGGCGGACTCAAGCAATCCGGCGTCGGCGCCCGGCACGGTGACCAGGGGCTGCTGAAGTACACCGACGCCCAGAACATCGCGGTGCTGAAGAAACAGGTCATGGAGCCGCAGGCCAATCAGACCTACGAGCAGTACGCCAAGCAGACGCAGATGTCGCTGAAGTTGATGCGCAGGTTGCGGGTGCGCTGAGATGCGCCGCCTCCTCCTCGTCGTCGCCGTCGCGGCCGCCGCAGGATTGAGCCTGACCGCCGGTCCTGCTGGAGCCGCCGAGCTGCCTCCCGTCCCGGCCGACTTCCACTGGGGCGTCGCGACGAGCGGCTACCAGTCCGAGGGTGACGCACCGCCGAGCAACTGGTCGGCGTACGACGACCAGCACGAGGCGTACGGCAGCTCGGTCGACTTCCTGCACCGCTACCGCGAGGACATCGCCAACGCCGCGAGCCTGGGCGTCGACACCTTCCGATTCGGTGTGGAGTGGGCGCGGGTCGAACCGCGACCTGGTGTCTACGACGCGGACGCGCTGGCCTTCTACGACGACGTGGTCGACCAGATCGAGGCGCACGGGATGAAACCCATGATCACGTTGTCGCACTGGGTGCATCCGGCCTGGTTCGTCGACCAGGGCGCCTGGTCCGCTCGCACGTCGGTCGACCAGTTCACGGCGTTCGCGACCCGGATCGTCCAGCGGTACGCCGGGCGTGGGGTCACCTGGATCACGTTCAACGAACCCACGTGGTACCTGCGCAACGAGCTGACCGAGGGGGCCAACCCGCTCGCCACGCTCGCCCTGCCGAGCAAGGTCGTCCAGGCCCACAACCGGGTCTACGCCATGATCCACGCCGAGGACCCGGGGGCCATGGTCTCGAGCAACGTCGCCTACATTCCTGGGGCAGCGCCGGTCCTCGACCTGTTGTTCACCCGGCAGATGAAGCTGGACTTCCTCGGCATCGACTACTACTACGGTGCGGCGCTGGACAATCCGTCGGCGATCAACGCTCTGACCGGCGCGATGTGGGACATCGATCCCGCTCCGGAGGGTCTGTACTACGCGCTGATGTCGTACGCGAAGCAGTTCCCGGACCTGCCGATCTGGATCGTCGAGAACGGCATGTCGACCGACAACGGCAAGCCGCGGGCCGACGGGTACACGCGATCTGACCACCTGCGCGACCACATCTACTGGATGCAGCGAGCGATCGCCGACGGGGCGGACGTGATCGGCTACAACTACTGGTCCATCACCGACAACTACGAGTGGGGCAGCTATCGCCCGCGCTTCGGCCTGTGGACCGTCGACGTGGCCACCGACCCGGCACTGACCCGCACGCCGACCGACGGCGTCGCGACCTACACCGACGTCATCGCTCGCGACGGCAACCCCGCCGACTACGAGCCGGTCCGCCCGCCCGGTCTGTGCAACATCGACGCGCTCGTCACCAGCTGTCTCGGGCGGGTCCTCGGCTTGAGCTGACCTCAGCGCACCGTCAGGTGCGGGGCCAAGAAGCGCTCGATCAGGCGGCGTTCCTCGGCCGTGTTCTCTCCCGGCACGGCCAGGAACGACACGATGCAGCGCAACACCCAGCGCGCCAGATCCAGGTCGGGGATGTCGTCACGGCCGCCGACGAAGCGGGCCGTGAACGACTCGATCAGCGGCGACTCCCGCAGCACCTGGCTGACCTGCCCGGCCTCGCCCGGCACGACCCACGACAGCAACGACGGCTTGGCGCGCACCTCGCCGATGGCGCCCATCACCGCCTCGACAGCCCGCTGCAACGGATCGTCGATCTTCTCCAGACGATTCGCGACGACCTCGACGATGCGCAACGCCTCGCGATGCGCGAACGCGAACTGCAGCGCCTGCCGGTTGTCGAAGTAGCGGTACAGCGTCGCCCGGGAGCAGCCGGCGGCCTGCGCGACGGCGTCCATGCTGATGCCGTTGAGCCCGTGCTCGGCGTACAACGTCTCGGCCGCGTCGAGGATCCGCTCGGTCGCCGCTTCGGCGACGTCGTCGGCCAGCCAGGTCTTGGTCATGCCACCTCCAGTGGGACGGACAGGGGTCGGCGGACGTACGGACCGTCCGCCCAGGTCACCGCGTCGAGGTCGACACGGAAATCGGGAATGCGTTCGAGCAGCTCGGTCAACGTCACCCGACCCATCATGCGGGCAGCGGCCGCACCGAGGCAGTGGTGGGCGCCGTGGGAGAACGTCAGGATGTGCCGCGGCGCGCGCAGCACGTCGAGCTCCTCGGCGTCCGGTCCGAACTGGCGGTGATCGCGGTTGGCTGCGCCGTAGCACATCAGCACCTTGCGACCGGCCGGAATCGTGACCCCGTCGATCGTCACGTCACGGGTGGGCGTGCGGCACAGCCCCTGCACGGGGCTGGTCAATCGCAGGATCTCCTCGACCGTCGACTCGATGTCTGCAAGCGCACGTACCCGCTGGTCAGGACGTTCACTGAGCAGCTGCACACCACCGCCCAGCATCCCCGTCGACGTGTCGTTGCCTCCTGTGACCATGGTGAACGCGAAGGCCAGCACGCGCAGCACACCTGCGTCGTCGTCGGCCTCACCGGCCGCGACCAGGTGCGAGACGGTGTCGTCCTGGGGTGCTCGTCGGCGCTGCTCGATCAGCCCGACGAAGTACGACATCAGGTCGGCGGTCGCACCGGCGGCACCGGAGTGGTTCGCAGTCGCCGACGCCGCGACGATCGCGTCGGTCCAGTCGTCGAAGCGCTCGCGATCGGCTTCGGGCACACCCAGGTAGTGCGCCACCACCATGCTCGGCAGGGGCTTGAACAGGTCTGTCACGATGTCGCCGCCACCTGCAGCGCGGAGCCGCTCAAGTCGCTCGACCACGAAGGCGCGAACCGCCGGTTCGACGATCTCGACCTGGCGCGGAGTGAACCCGCGCGCCACCAGCTTGCGGAACTCGGTGTGGGTCGGCGGGTCGGTCATCACCATCGGCGGATTGTCGACCAGTCCGATCGCCTCGAGCTCGCCGTATCCGGTCGTCAGACCCTGTGCTGATGACCAGGTCCGGTGGTCACGAACTGCGGCAAAGACGTCACGGTGGCGGGTCAGCACCCAGTAGTCACCGTCGGCCACATGGTGCACCGGGTCGTGGTCGCGCAGCGCTGAGTACATGCCGAACGGATCGCGCCACGTGTCCGCACCGGGCGGCACGTACACCGCCTGAGCCAGATCGGTCATGATGTTGTGACTATGAGACAGTTCGGATCAATTGTCAATAGTGCCCACCGCCAACCCACCACGGAGATCCATCACTCCTCATGGCGTGCATGCCATGAGGAGTGACCGAACACCATGACCTCATGGTGTTCACGTGACGACCTCAGGCCGGCATGTACTCGCCGCCGTTGACGTCGATCACGGCGCCGGTGACCTCAGCGGCGTAGGCAGAGAGCAGCCACAAGATCGGTCCGGCGCAGTCCTCGTCGGTGGGGATGCGGCCGAGCGGGTTCTGCGCAGCGATCTCGTCGTACACGTCCTGCTCGGACACGCCACGCTGCTCGGCCGTCATCTGCAGGTAGAAGCGCACCCCGGGCCCGTCGAGCCAGCCGAGCACCGCGTGGTTGACGCGGATCCCCTGCTCCCCCAGCTCCAACGCCAGGTACTTCGTGGCGATGCCCATCGCGGCCTTGGCCACGGCGTACCCGCCTTCGCCTCGCATCGGCTTGCGGGTGCTCATCGTCCCGACGTTGACGATCGATCCGCCCGGTGCCATGTGCGGCACGGCGGCGCGCACCACGTTCAGCGCGCCGTGCACGATCACGTCCATCGCACGACGCAGCTGCTTGTCCGGGGTCTGGAGCAGGTCGGTGAAACCCGGATGCGAGTACGCGGCGTTGACGACACCGGTGACCTTGCCGAATCGCTCCAGCGCGGTGTCGACGACCCGCTGCACGTCCGCCTCCACGCGCACATCGCACGCCACGGCGACCGACTCGCCACCGGCGGCAGCGATCTGCTCGACGAGGGGGCCCGTGACGGTGTCGGAGCGAGAGGCCATCACGACCTTGGCGCCCTCGGAGGCAGCACGCAACGACAACTTGGCTCCCAAGCCGGCACCGACGCCGGAGACGATGACCACCTGGTCGGGCAACAACATCAGGCGACCTCCGCTGCATAGAACGCGAAGTCCTCGACCAGACCGGCCTCGGTGAGCCCGAACTCCTCGGGCGTGTAGGTGTGTGAGCCGTGCCGTTGAGCTCGATTCTTCTGCACGTATGCCTCCAGCTGGACCCGATCGGTCGGCAGACCCAGTGCGTCCATCACCTGCTCGGCCACCCCGACCGGGTCCGAGACGGTGTCCTCGAACCGCACGTCGACGAACCGTTCGGGACGACGCTCGCGCGCTTGCGGATACTGCCCCAGCGACTGCACGAACCGGTCGCGCCAGTACCGACCGACGAACTCGCGGTCGACGTCGTCGGAGTACTGCTCCATCAACGTGCTCACCATCGAGGCGAACGACGGCACCGCTGCGACGGGCGTGCGGTGGGTCATCACGATGCGGCAGTCCTCGAAGGTGTCCAACACCGTGTCGACCGCGGTCAGGTGGTGCGGTGACTTCAGCACCCACGGCCGACCCGCGCGGCCCGGGGCCTGCCACTGCAAGACCTGGAGCCACTGCTTCAGCTCGCGATACGCGGGTGCCTGGTCGAACGAACGCATCCACAGCCCGTAGGTCGGCACCTGGTAGAAGGAGTCGAAGCTCTGCGACACGAAGGTGCGGTCGAGCAAGATGATGTCCTCTTCCGGCTCGTCCCACGCGACTGTGTGGATGTCGCCGAAATCGGGACTCATCTGCATGAACAGCTCAGCACGCGCCTTGGCCTTCTCCTTGCGGATCTGGGCGTCAGGCCCTTCGTCAGGGAACGGCAGCGGATACGTGGTCTCCCACGAGAACGTCGACGTGACGGCGGGGCAAGCCGCGAGCAGACGGTGCAGCAGGGTCGAGCCCGTGCGCGGCAGTCCGCAGATCTCGGCGGCGACCCGGACCTGCTCGTCCGATATCTCGGGGTGCCGGCGCACCAGCTCCTGCAGGCGCAACCGTTCGGCGAGCAGGCCGACGAATCGCCGTTCGGTCAGGAACAGGCCGGTGTCGTTGAGTCGGGCCTCGTCGACGATCGACGACGTCAGCACCGTGAGCGGTTCGACGAACCACGGGTCGCCGAAGTCGTCCAGTCCGGTCTTGCTCCGCGCCGCCTCGAGTAGACGGTCGACCTTGAGCGCTTCGGCGGCGCTCACGCATCCTCCAGGTCGATCACACGGCACTCGGGGACGGGGTGGTGCGAGGCGCCGAGCCAGCGAAGCAGTGCGGTGCCACTGCCGTGCCCGCAGGTGTCGATCCAGTTGCCCCAGCCGGGGTCCCGCTCGGCGACGACGATCGTGAGCCGTCCGTCGTCGCCCAGCTCGGCGGTGTGCTTGTTGACGGTGATCTTGCGGTCGTAGTCCAGCGACTCCATCCACCAGTTGTCGAGCTGGAAGTTCCAGTACGGACAATCGGGCACCTCGGTCTCGATCACCCAGGCTTGGCCGGGTTCCAGCGTCCAGTAGCCGTGGAGGTAGAAGATCTCAGGATCCCCGCCGGCCCGCTGGAACATCTCCTGGCCGAAGTCGGGCAGCTCGTTGGGGCGGGTCATGAACAGCTCGGTCCAGCTCGCGAACGTCGCCGCTGTGCCGTGGATCGCGAGCGCCGCACGCTGCAGCGCCTTGCGCAAGAACGCGGGGTCGAGCTCACGGCGTTCGATCGGCTCGCCAACCCGCTCGATCGTCCACGTCCCGGCCTCCTCGGAGGCCCGGTCCAGGTACGTCTGTCGGACGACGAGACCCGTCGAGTCCTCGGCCAGGGGCAACCAGTTCCCCGGCTGCGGCGTGGCGCTGGCGATGATCTCGACAGTGCCGTCGGGACCCACCTCGATGTCGGCGTCGGACAGCTCACCGGTCGAGGCCATGGTGCCGTCGATCGCGTACCGATTGGCCTTCGAGCCGATACTGAAGTAGGCGATCGTTCCCCGTCGACCCCGGATTCGGTAGGTCCGGTCGCCACGGATGTTGGCGGCCAGATACACGTTGTCGGGGTTGTCCGCACCGATCTTGACCAGGTCCAGCTCGTGCAGTCGCGGGAAATCAGGGTCGGCGTTGTCCACGACGGAGTAGAGCATCTCGCGCGTCAACCGGGTCAGGTAGCGGTACCCCTCGGCGCGATCCAGCGGCGTGTCCGGCGCCGAGGCCCGCAGTACTTCCTGGCCTGCGGCCTCCAACGCCTGGCAGAACTCCGTCCAGGCTCGTCCGGAGACGACCGCCTCGACCGCATCACTCATGCCGCCAATCTAGAACAGGTTCTACTTCCTGGCTACCACCCACCGCTCACGAGTCACGTGTTCCGGGCGAGGAGTCACCTGTTCGGATCGAGGAGTCAGTGATTCGCATCAAGGAGTCACTCCGCTCCGGGGTCGCGACGTCGATCGATGCTCCGAGTGGCCGCCCCCGCGGTGTCGAGTGACTCGCGCCTGCGAACTAGTGACTCGCGAGCGGGAATTGGTGACTCGCGAGCGGGGTCAGGTTCCGTAGACGGGTTCGGGGGTCGCGGCGGCGGCGAGCAGGCGGCGGAGGGCGGGGCCGACTTCGGCGGCGTCCCAGCGACGACCGAGGTCGTGGGCCGGGCCGTGGTTCCAGCCTTCCTCGACGCAGATCCGGCCGCCGTCGATCTCGATGACCCGGCCGGTCACGTCGGCGGCATCGACCGAGGCCAGCCACGCGACGACCGGCGAGTTGTCCTCCGGGGCGGCCATCTGGGAGGTGTCGAAGGCTCCCTCGGTCATCCGGGTGCGGGCCACCGGAGCGATCGCGTTGACCGTCACGCCGTAGCGCCCCAGCTCGGCCGCAGCGACCAAGGTCAGACCTGCGATGCCGGCCTTGGCTGCCGAGTAGGTGGCCTGACCGATCGAGCCCTGCATGCCGGCACCCGAGGAGGTGTTGATGACCCGTGCCGCTCGCTGGCGACCGTCCTTGGCCTCGGCACGCCAGTACTGTCCGGCCCAGCGCAGGGGTGCGAAATGGCCCTTGAGATGGACGCGGATCACGGCGTCCCACTCCTCCTCGGAGGTGTTGATCAGCATCCGGTCGCGCACGAAGCCGGCGTTGTTGACCACGATGTCGAGTCCACCGAACGTGTCGATGGCCTGCTGCACCATCGCCTCGGCCTCCGCGAAGTCGGCGACGTCGGCACCGTTGGCGACCGCTTCGCCGCCGAGCGCCTCGATCTCGGCGACGACGGCGTCGGCCGGCGACTGGTCGTCACCTGCCTGCCCGGACAACGACACGTTGAAGTCGTTCACCACGACCTTGGCCCCGTGCCGAGCCAGCTCCAGCGCGTGCGCGCGACCGATGCCGCGCCCGGCGCCGGTGACGATCGCGATGCGATCTTGAAGAAGTCCGGGCTGATCAAGGCTCACAGCTGATTCCTTTCGGCGTTGACTACGTGCAGGAAGACCGGCGGTTCCCCGCCGCCGTGGCAGGCGATCCGAGCACCCGACACGTAGGAGGCCAAGTCGCTGGCGAGGAAGGCCACGACGTTGCCGATCTCGGCGGGATCGGCCATCCGACCGGCCGGAATGGTCGACTCGATCGCGGCGACCGTCGCGTCGTCGCCGTAGTGGTCGGCCGTCTGCTCGGTCCGGCACAGGCCGACATCGATGCTGTTGACGCGCACCTTCGGACCCCACTCGATCGCCAGCGTCTGGGTCAACGAGTCGACACCGGCCTTCGCCGCGCCATAGGTCGCCGTGCCCGGCGAGGGGCGCGTTCCGGAGACCGACGAGATGTTGACGATGGCGCCGCCGCCGGCCTGCTGCTGCATGACGGCGTTGGCGGCTTTCGACACGGCCAGCACCGCCATCAGGTTCAAGCCCACGATCTTGTCGTCCAGCCGCGCACTGGAGTCGGCGGCGGGCGCGAAGGGGGCCCCGCCGGCGTTGTTGACCAGCAGGTCCAGGTGGCCGTGACGCCCGACGACCTGGTCGACCAGGCCTGTGACCTGATCGACGTCGCGCACGTCGCACGTCAGGTGCTCAAACCGCTCGTCCGGAGCCCCCGATCGGGCGCAGGTCACGACCGTCGCCCCCGCCTGACGAAGGACCGAGGCGATCCCGCGGCCGATGCCGCGCGAACCGCCGGTCACCAGGGCGACGCGGCCGGACAGGTCAACGGTCAGGCCCATGTCGCCGCCCCCTCACGAGGATGCTGGTGATCGCACATGCTGGTAGCCTACCAAGCAAGTGTTAGGTTGGTGAACTCATGAGCGTCAGCACCGAACGTCGGTCCGACGGCATCCGCGTCGTCACGATGGACCACCCTCCGGTCAATGCCCTGCCGGTCCAAGGCTGGTTCGACCTCGCCGCGGCGATGGACCAAGCCACCGCCGACCCGGCGACCCGTGTCGTGGTGCTGCGCGCCGAGGGCAAGGGGTTCAACGCCGGCGTCGACATCAAGGAGATGCAGCACACCGCCGGATTTGATGCGCTGCTCGGCGCCAACAAGGGCTGCTTCGCGGCCTTCAAGGCCGTCTACGAGTGCGCCGTGCCTGTCATCTCGGCCGTCCACGGCTTCTGCGTCGGCGGCGGAGTCGGCCTGGTCGGCAACTCCGACATCGTCGTGGCCAGCGATGACGCCTACTTCGGCGTGCCCGAGGTCAATCAGGGCGCCCTCGGCGCCGCGACCCACATGGCTCGTTTGGTCCCGCAGCACCTGATGCGCACCTTGTACTTCACCGCCCGCACGATCCCCGCCAAGGACCTGGTGCAGCACGGTTCGGTCTACGCCATCGCGAGTCGCGACGAGCTCGACGACCTGGCGCTCAGCGTCGCCGGCGAGATCGCCGGCAAGGATCCCCGGGTGATCCGAGCTGCAAAAGAGGCGCTCAACGGGATCGACCCCGTCGACGTCAACCGCAGCTACCGGTTCGAGCAGGGCTTCACGATGGAGCTCAACCTGATGGGCGCCAGCGATGAGCTTCGCGACGAGTTCGCGGGCACCGAGAAGTCCCGCACGAGTGCGACCGAGAAGGAGAAGGCGTGAGGCCCCCGTCGAAGGAGATGACCATCGAGCAGGTGGTCGCGCAGATCCGCAGCGGCATGACGGTCGGGATCGGAGGTTGGGGGTCGCGGCGCAAGCCGATGGCGCTGGTCCGCGCGATCCTGCGCAGCGACCTGACCGATCTGCGCGTCGTGTCGTACGCAGGGCCCGACGTCGGCCTGCTGCTCGACGCGGGCAAGGCCAGCCACGTCACCTACGCGTTCGCCACGCTGGACTCGATCCCGCTGGAGCCGCTGTTCGGCCGGGCCCGCCAGGACCGCACGGCAGTGTTCCGCGAGTGGGACGAGGGGATGTTCCAGACGGGTCTGCGCGCCGCTGCCCAGCGTGTGCCGTTCCTGCCGATGCGCGCCGGACTCGGCTCGGCCGTGCTTGAGAACGATCCGGACCTTCGACTCGTGACGTCACCGTACGACGACGGCGAGCAGCTCGTCGCGGTCCCGGCGCTGGAGCTCGACGTCGCACTGGTGCACATGAACCGCGCCGACCAGTACGGCAACGCCCAGTACCTGGGACCCGACCCCTACTTCGACGACCTGTTCTGCATGGCCGCCGACCGGGCATTCGTGTCCACCGAGCAGATCATCGACACCGCCGGGCTGACCGTCGACGCACCCCTGCAGAGCCTACTGATCAATCGCACGATGGTCGCCGGAGTCGTCGAGACACCCAACGGTGCCCACTTCACGACGTGCACCCCCACGTACGAGCGCGACGAGAAGTTCCAGAAGGAGTACGCGACCGCCGCCAAGGACCCCGAGGCGTGGGCCGCGTTCAAGCAACGGTTCCTGTCCGGCGACGAAGCGGCCTACCAAGCCGCAGTGAAGGAGTTCGTGGCATGAGCGAGCGGCAGCGAGCGAGAAGTTCAACGATCATCATGCCGGCGCCGACATACGCTGGGTTCTTGTCGGAGGCGTCGGCATGAGCCAGGTCACCCGTGCGGACTACTGCGCCATCGCGATCGCCGACTGCTTCGCCGACGACGGCGAGATCATGGGCAGCCCGATGGGACTGCTGCCGACCCTCGGCGCTCGGCTGGCCAAGAACACGTCGAACCCGTTGCTGATGCTCACCGACGGCGAGGCACGCATCCTGAGCGGCACACCACCGCTGGGTCAGACCGCCGACGTCGTCGAGGGGTGGATGCCGTTTCGCCTGGTCCTGGAGGCCGTCGTGCCGTACGGGAAACGCCACGTGATGATGGGCGCGACCCAGATCGACCGCCACGGCAACCAGAACATCTCGGCGATCGGCCCGTGGGATCGGCCGACGCGCCAGCTGCTCGGCGTGCGCGGCGGACCGGGCAACACGGTCAACAACCGCACGTCGTACTGGGTCCCGAAGCACTCGCCGCGCGTCGTCGTGGAGCAGGTCGACATCGTCTCCGGAGTCGGTCGGGCACGCGCCGAGGCCGCCGGTCCGGCCGCCACCAGGTTCCACGACCTGGGCCGACTCGTCACGAACCTGGGGGTGTTCGACTTCGGGGGGCCCGGCGGCACCCTGCGCCTGGTGTCGACCCACCCGGGCGTCACGGTCGATGACGTGCGCGCCGCGAGCGGTTGCCAGATCGTCGTCGACGGCGACGTACCCGACACGCGCGAACCCAGCGCGGGCGAGCTGATGCTGATCCGTGAGCTGCTCGACCCCACGGGCCTGCGTCACCGCGAAGTGCCCGAACCGGACGCCGCATGATCGACCAGCTGCTCAAGACGCCCTTGACCGACTTGGTCGGCTGTCGCCACCCGGTCGTCCAGACCGGTATGGGCTGGGTCGCCGGGCCGAGCCTGGTCAGCGGCACTGCCAACGCCGGCGGATTGGGCATCCTGGCCTCGGCGACGATGACGCCGGCCGAGCTCGACTCCGCGATTCTCGAGGTCAAGGGCCGCACCGACCAGCCCTTCGGCGTCAACCTGCGCGCCGACGCCGCCGACGCCGCCGATCGCTGCTCCCTGCTGATCGAGCACGGCGTGAAGGTCGCGTCGTTCGCGCTCGCCCCCAAGCCCGAGCTCATCGCGCGACTCAAGGAGCACGACATCGTGGTGATCCCGAGCGTCGGCGCACCCAAGCACGCCGTGAAGGTCGCCTCGTGGGGCGCCGACGCCGTGATGATCCAAGGCGGCGAGGGCGGCGGTCACACCGGACCGGTCCCGACGACGCTGCTGCTACCGACCGTTCTCGACGCCGTTGATATCCCGGTCATCGCCGCTGGTGGCTTCTTCGACGGCCGAGGGCTCGCCGCAGCGCTGGCGTACGGCGCCGCCGGCGTCGGCATGGGCACCCGCTTCCTGTTGACGCAGGACAGCCGCGTGCCCGACGCCGTGAAGCAGCGCTATCTCGACGCGACGCTGACCGACACCGTCGTGACCGCGAAGGTCGATGGCATGCCGCACCGCATGCTGCGCACCGACCTGGTCGAACAGGTCGAGGGATCGAGTCGGGCCCGTCGGGTCGTGCCGACGATCAAGAGCACGCTGGAGTTCAAGAAGATGTCCGGCATGACGTGGCGCGAGCTGCTGGTCGACGGCCGCGCGATGCGCAAGAACCAGGGCCGCACGTTCGGTCAGCTGGCAATGGCCGCCAACACTCCGATGATGCTCAAGTCCGGCCTCGTCGACGGCGACCCGACCGCCGGCGTGCTCGCCTCGGGTCAGGTCGTCGGTGTCATCGACGACCTGCCGACGTGCGAGGCACTCATCGACCGCGTCGTCACCCAGGCCGCCACGGCACTGGCGCGCACCAGCACCCTCCGCGCCTGACGCGCACGGTCTACTCGGCACCGAAGAGCGCCGACACCTCGGCGGCCACTGCCGCGCGTAGGGCCCCTGGGTCCGCGCCGGTGGACTCGGCCATGAACGCGCCAAAGATCAACCAGCCGAGAACTGTCGCGCCGGCGACCGCGGTGTCCACAGCACGATCGGGGTCGGCGTCACGCCACAGCCCGGAGAACAGCTCCGTCGTGGACGCCGTGCCGGGCAGCGCCGCCTCAGGGCTGTCGAGCACGGCGTGCACCAGGGTGCGCCAGTACGACGGTCGCGCCGCGAGCAGCTCGAGCAGGCGCTCGACGTCCGCTGGTGCCGCCTGGCCGGACGTGGGCAGACCCGCCTCGACAACGGCAGCGACGACCGCCTGGGCGTCAGCGGCTAACATCTGTTCCACCACATCGGCCTTGGTGCCGAAGTGCCGGTGCACGAGCGCGTGATTGACGCCCGCACGCTCGGCGATCTCCCGCACCGAGAAGCCGTCGGGGCCACGTTCGGCCACCAAGGAGCTGGTTGCTGCCAGCACGGCGGATCGCACTTGCTCGCGGCCCCGGGGTTTGGTCATGACCGAACTCTATCCAGAACGTAACCAAGTGGTTACACTCGGCGGATGCGCCGTACTCCCGCTCTGCTGATGGCCGCTGCCCTGCTGGCCACTGCGCCTCTGGTCAGCGCGCCGGCGTCGGCTGCTGACTCTCCGCTGCCGCCCGTCACCTTGCCGCCCATCCCGGCGATCAAAGGGCTGCCGATCCCCTCGCTGCCGACCGATCTGTTGGTCCCCAAGTTCGTCGGTTCTCCCGCAACCGCGCAGCCGATCGACCACCCCGCGATCCCACAGAACCCGTGGTTGTCGCCCAATGGCACCAACTCGATGCACAACGACCCGTATGCGTCGGATGCCTACGCCGTCAGCGGACCGCTCGGCCGCAAGCTGCGGGTCAACAGTGCGTCATACGGTGTCCGCGAGTGCGCCACGATCGCGTTCGACTCCCACGGTCGCATCGTCGGTCTGTGCGGAGGCCTCGAAGGGTTCGTGACGATGGTCATCGACCCGGTCACACTGAAACCGATCTCGGAGCTGCGCACCTCGGCGCGCAACCTGCTGACCAGCGCCAACCCGTTCACCGACATCTGCGGTGGCACCTACTTCTTCCTCGATGCCGACGACGTCGCCTATCCGACGACCGGGCGCCGGTCGATCATGAAGATCGCGATCAACGACGACGGCTCCCAGACCCAGATGGACGAGTGGTCCCTGACGTCGGTGATTCCCGGCGGCGACTGCCTGATCGCGACGATGCCCGACTACGACGGCCGGATCTGGTTCTTCACCCAGTCCGGCATCGTCGGCACCTTGGACCAAGCCGGCGGATCGATTCGCGCGACGCACCTGCCTGATGGCGAGGAGGTCACCAACTCGGTGGCCAACGACGAGACCGGCGGCATGTACGTCGTGTCGACCCGCGCCCTGTACCGTCTCGACGCGGCCGATGACGGGACGCCCGAGATCACCTGGCGCGAGGGGTACGACCACGGCACCCGGCTCAAGCCGGGCAACCTCTCCCAGGGCTCGGGCACCACGCCCACCCTGTTGGGCGACCGCTGGGTCGCAATCAACGACAACGCCGACCCGCAGACCAACATCGTGGTCTACGACCGCCGCAAAGGCGTGACCGATCGACTCCACTGCACACAGCCGGTGCTTCCCGCGAACGCCGGCACGACCGACAACAGCCTCGTCGCGGCAGGCAACTCGTTCATCATCGAGAACAACTACGGATACGGCGGCCCGTGGACGACGTTGCTGGGCCGCACCACCACGCCGGGCATCTCGCGCGTCATGGTCGATGACGACGGCTGCCACGTCGCGTGGACCAGCGACGAGATCGCGCCGAGCTCGGTGCCGAAGGCCTCGCTGGGCAACGGCCTGTTGTACGTCTACACCAAACCGGCCAAGCTCAACGGCAGAGCCAACACGTTCGATGCCTGGTACTTCACCGCGATCGACATCCGCACGGGCGAGACCGCCTGGAGTCGGTTGACCGGAACCGGCATCCAGTGGAACAACCACTACGCGTCGATCTACCTCGGACCCGGCGGTGCTGCCTACATCGCCACCCTCGCCGGCCTGGTCAGGATCACCGACGCGTGAGGACCTATGTCGTCTCGGGCTCTGCGAGCGGCATCGGTGCGGCCACCTCGGACCTGCTGCACGCACAGGGCCACCGCGTCATCGGAGTGGATCGACGCGAGGCCGACGTCGTCGCCGATCTGTCGACCCCTTCCGGACGCGCAGACGCCGTGGCGGCGGTCCGGACACGGACCGACGTGGTGCACGGGGTCGTCCCGTGTGCCGGGATCGCGGGGCTGACCGGCGTCGATCCGGCACTCGTGGTCTCGGTCAACTACTTCGGTGCGATCGACCTGGTGACGGGGCTGCGAGCAGAGCTGATCGCGGCCGGCGACGCAGCCGTCGTCGTGCTGTCGTCGAACTCGGTGACGTGTCAGCCCGGATGGGCCGAGGCGGTCGCCGACCTGTGCCTGGCCGGCGACGAGACCGCCGCCCGGTCCGAGGCGGCGACGACAGAAGCGGTCCACGTCTATCCCGCCTCGAAGGCCGCACTGGCCTGGTGGGCGCGCCGCGAGGGCGTCAAGCCCGAGTGGGTCGGCCGAGGCATCCGGATCAACGCGGTGGCTCCGGGCCTGGTCGCGACGCCGATGACCGACCGCCTGCGCGAGGATCCCGAGCTGGGCGCCTTCGCCGACGCGTATCCGACCGCGCTCGAGCGCGCGGGCCGACCCGACGAGATCGCCGCCGTGATCGGGTTCCTGCTGGCGGACGCGAGTAGCCTGCTGGTCGGCTCGGTCGTGGTCGCCGACGGCGGCACCGACGCCCTGCTCCACCCCCGCTCACCCGAGCGCTGGGTCACCTGAGCGCTGGGTCACCTGAGCCGCGTCCGAGGCGGGTCAGCGGGACTCGATGTACGTCTTGAGTCCCTTGGTCCCGGTGTCGAGGGCGCCCTTGAGGATACGCTTCTGGATCAGACCGGGCAGCGGGATCTTGACGTCGATCTCCAGGTCGAGCCGAACCTTGGTTCCGCCGCCGGTCGGGGTCAGGGTGTAGGTGCCGTTCTGGACCGCCTGGAAACCGCTCTCGACCAGCGTCCACGACACCGACGACGGCTCGTCCCACGCGTAGTCGGTGACCTCCTCGTCGGTCATCCCGACGGCGCTGACCTTGGCGCGCACGCGCTGCGGTCGGCCGTCCGGTGTTCGTGACTCGACGACGGCCGACTGGTGCGACCCGGAACGTCTGGGCAGGTCCTCGACCGCCGCGACGGCGTCGAGAACCTGCTCCGGGGACGCCTCGATCACGATGTCCGCACTGCCCTTGACCGCCATGTCGTCACCATTCCTTCGCTCGTCGAGTGGATTCTCCCAGGGCCGGTCCGAGCCACCGCCGAACGAACTGCTCGATCTCGGCCGGCGAACGCAGTGTCGGCGACGGATACTGCAGGAACGAGACCATCGTGCGCATCAGCAGCTCGGCCAACCCGTCCAGGTCGGCGTCGTCGATGCCGAACGCCGCCCAGTCGACCGACAGGTCGCGCAGCACCCGCGCCCCCAGCTCGACACCCGCGGCCGACGTGACGCCGCGGGCCAGCATGCCCTGGTCGTCGGCCTCGAGCAGCACGCCGATCCGCGGATCGCGGGGCAGCTCCCGCAGGGAGAACAGCAGCGAGTCGACGAAGACGTCGATCGGTGTGGTCGCCGACGCCAGGTGGGCGGTCATGCGCTCGGCGTAGTCGGCCGCTCCGGTCGCGGCGACGGCGGTCAACAGGTCCGACAGCCGTGGGAAGTACCGGTAGACGGTCTGGCGGGTCACCCCGACCTCGGCCGCGACGTCGGACACCGTGGTCTTCGGCACCCCCATCCGGGCGATGCAGGCGGTGGCGGCGTCGATCAGTCGTTCGCGCGCGAGCTCTTCCGTGCGAGGAGGATCGCCGTCCCAGCCGTGGTGTCCCATGTCAGGCGACCGTACCGGCTGTCGTGGTTCGCTTCCGGTACAGCATCACCAGAATGGCGATCGCAGCGACGAAGCACGCGATGACGTACCAGCCACTGCCGATCGGGGTGCCCGCTTCGGTCACGCCGTTCTCGGCGTCGACGAAGGCCGGTAGTGCGGCGATCCAGAACACGGCGTGCGCTACGAGGAACACCGCCGGGAAGACCGCGACGAACCGGCCCAATGGCTCGATTTGTCGAGCGTCTCGCGCCAGCAACCAGATGCCCAGCACCCAGACGATCGCCAGCTGGGTGCCCAGCACCCATGCCTGGGCCGTGATGTTCGGGGTGTCGCCACCGAAGATCGCCGACGGGATCCCGAACACCACCATGGCCAGCGGCGTCAGCACACCGGCGGCCACCGTGCGTCCGGCCAGGGAGAGCCCCGACAGCTGCCGTCCGCCGACCCACGTGACGACCAGGTACGTGGTGAAAGCCAGCGACACCGAGGCGAACAGCAGCATGCTCTTCATGGGCACCGAGGCGAGCATCGGATGGTTGACGTCGAAGTTGTCGACGTTCCAGGCCCACCACTTCAGCTGTGGCCCCAGGTGGTCGAAGATCTCGTAGAACACCTGGGCGACGAACCCGACGCACACCGCGCCGACGAGCGCGCCGCGGCGGGCGAAGATGCCGAAGGCCCGCACCACCTCGTACGACAGCGCCGTGATGGCCGGATAGAACGCGGCGATGTACAACGGCAGCCGGTCGTACATCAGCTGCACGGTGAACCCGTTGTGGGCGAAGATGAATCCGTAGATCTCGTCGAGCCCGAACCACTCGGGAAAGTACAACGGCGGCTCGGTGATGGCCAGATAGGCCAGGGACGCGAACCACAGGGACAGGTTGATCGGGTCGCCGTCGCGGCGCAGACGCTGGATCGCCAGCACCAGCGCAGCGATGGCTCCGCCGATGACGACCAGCTCCAGCACGGGCTGGGTCCAGCTGTACAGGTCGGCCGGGTTGCGCACCGACACGACGGGTGCGACGTCGTGACAGCTGAAACCGAGGCTGCGGGTGACGGCCTCGGCCGCCTCGTCGCACGTAATGCTCACGTCAGCACCTTGCGCGGTGTGGAGTAGTCGGTCGCCGGTGGCGCCTGCAGCGGATCGAACCCGAACGGCACCGAGGTGCGGCCCAGCGCCGCCTTGACCTGGTAGCGCGCCAACCCGAACAGCACGCGGGGGTTCTTGAACATCTCACCCAGCGACTCGTCGAGGTTGAAGACCTTCGAGAAGTGCTCGTCGATGACCTCGTCCTCGCGGGCCGCCCCGACGATCATCTGGAACGCCTTTCCGCCGGCGAACGCCATGACCTTCTGCTGCCAGGCCGGCACGGTCTCGGTGCCTTCGCCGCACGCGTAGCCGCGATCGCGTGCCATCGCCATCGACCACGGCACCTTCAGCAGCGCGACCTGCTGCTGGGTGAATCGGCGCGCGAAGCCGGTGTCCAGCGCATCGGTTCGACTCAACGACTGCTCGAGCAGGACCGCCGAGCTGGATGCCGAGCTCATCCCTTGGGCGTAGAAGGGATTGAACGCGCAGACCGAGTCGCCGACGAACACCAGTCCCGCGGGCATCCGGTCGGCTCGGTCGTAGCGTCGCCAGACGTTGCCGGTGGCGCGGGTGAGATGGACCTGCGATATCGGCGTGCTGGCGGCCATCGCCTCACCGAACAGCGGCGTGCGCAATCGGCCCGCCGATTCCGTCAGGTCGTCGGCCGTGCGCGGCATGGGGAGGCCCCAGGAACCCATGCACGCGATGGCACGGTTGCCGTCGATCGGGAAGAAGTTCGCCAGGTAGTAGTGCTCGTCGGGCCGGTTCGGGTCCGCCTCGACCGACGGCATGATGACGATGTGCTTCCACCACCAGGCCTCGGGCCGCTGGTCCTGCGGCGGCAGGTCGTACCACCGCGAGACGTAGGTGACCTTGGCGTCCAAGGTCTTGACCGGCGGTTCGGGGTAACCGGCCTGCGCGAGCCAGGCCATGACCGATGATCCGCGGCCCATCGTGTCGACGACGAGGTCGGCGCTGAGGGTCTCGGAAGTCCCGTCGCGGGTGAGCCGGACGCCCGTGACGGCATCACCACGAAGTTCCAGGCCGTCGACCGTGACGCCCTCCTGGACGCTCACGTTGGCCAGCTCGCGAACCCGGTCGCGCAGGACGCGCTCGATCAGGATGCGAGAGCTGTAGATCATCGTCATCGCCGACTTCTTGCGCGCCGCCCAGCCCTTCTCCTCCAGGTACGCGGCATCGATCGACGGGTTGAGCAGCATGCCGCCGCCGGCGATGAGGTCGTCCTCGAATCCGGGGAACAGCTCCCCGATGGCCCGCCGCCCGCTGTTGAGCAGGAAGTGTGGATGCTTGCTCTGCGGCACCCCGCGACGATGCTCGGCGTCCGCAGGCAGTGCGTCCCGTTCCAGCACGATCACCTCGTCGAAGTGTCGCGCCAGCGCCCCGGCAGCGCACATCCCCGCGACACTGCCTCCGAGGACCACAGCAGCTCGGCCCAGCGTCATGCGCACCCCATTCATACGTTCAACCAGAATTCGTATGAATGTATGGTCCGCCCGCCCCCGGCGTCAACACCTCTCCAGCACCCCGGGGAGGCGGTGAGTTAGCGACGTATCCCACTTCGGCGGTGCGTCAGCGACCTGATGCGACGCGGATAGGTCGCTCAGGCACCACCCCCGAGGGGCGCAGCGGCTCCGCCCCTCGGGGGCGCAGCGGCTCCGGAGTCAAAGCCGCTCGATGATCGTGACGTTGGCCTGGCCGCCGCCCTCGCACATCGTCTGCAGCCCGAACCGCCCGCCGGTCCGCTCCAGCTCGTTGAGCAGGGTGGCCATCAGGCGCGTACCCGTCGCACCGATCGGGTGGCCGAGCGCGATGGCCCCGCCGTTGACGTTGACCTTCTCGTGCGGGACGTCGAGCTCCTTCATCCACGCCAGGACCACGGACGCGAACGCCTCGTTGCACTCGAACAGGTCGATGTCGTCGACGCTCATCTGAGCCTTCGCCAAGGCGTGCTTCGTCGCCCCGATGGGACCGGTCAGCATCCACACCGGGTCGTCGGCTCGCACCGACAGGTGATGAACGCGCGCCCGCGGGGTCAGGCCCTGCGCGTCCAGCCCCGCCTCCGACGCGATCAGCATCGCCGTGGCGCCGTCGCTGATCTGCGACGCGACGCCCGCGGTCAGTCGGCCCCCGGGCGTCAGCGTCCTGAGCGCTGCCATCTGCTCCAGCGACGTCTCGCGCGGCGTCTCGTCGACCGCGAAGTCACCCACCGGCACGATCTCGTTGTCGAACCGTCCCTCGGCGATCGCCGCGAACGCCCGCTGGTGTGACGCCAGGGCGAACTGCTCCATCTGCTCGCGGCTGATGTCCCACTTCTCGGCGATCATCTCCGCCGAGCGGAACTGGCTGACCTCCTGGTCGCCGTACCGCGCGGTCCAGCCCGGCGACTCGGCGAACGGCGTGCTGAAACCGTACTGGTCGGCGACCAGCATCGCCGCCGAGATCGGGATGGCGCTCATGTTCTGCAAACCGCCCGCGACCACGAGGTCCTGGGTCCCGGACATGACGCCCTGGGCGGCGAAGTGCACGGCCTGCTGCGACGAACCGCACTGCCGGTCGATCGTCACGCCCGGTACGTGGTCGGGCAGTCCGGCGACGAGCCAGGCGGTGCGGGCGACGTCACCGGCTTGCGAACCGATCGTGTCGCAACAGCCCATGATCACGTCGTCGACGGCACCGGGGTCGATGCCCGTGCGCTCGACGAGTGCCCCGAGCACGTGGCCACCGAGGTCGGCCGAGTGCACGGCGGACAACGATCCACCGCGACGCCCGACGGGAGTGCGGACGGCATCGACGATGTAGGCGGAGGGCAGGTCGGTCATGAGGTGATCCCGTCGAGGAGGATGGTCAGGTACTGGTCGGCCACGTCGGTGTGGGTGAGCTTGCCGCCGGGTCGGTACCACCGCACCGCGACCCAGACGGTGTCACGGATGAAGCGGTACACGAGCTCGACGTCCAGGTCCTTGCGCAGGGCTCCGGCTTCGATGCCCTGCGTCAACAGGGTCAGCCAGAAGTCCCGCGATTGGCGGTTGCGTTCCTGCAGGTAGCCGAACCGGTCGAACTCTGCGGCCAGGTAGTCGGCCTCGTTCTGGAAGATCGCCACCTCGTGCGGGTGCTGATCGATGGCTTCGAAGGACCGGCGCACCCCGGCTTCGAGCTTGGACCGGGCGTCGTCGGTGCCGGCCAGGATCTGCTGGTAGTCACCGAACAGCGTCTCCTGGAACGTCGACAAGATCTCGTCGACCATGGCTTCCTTGGAGTCGAAGTGGTGGTAGAGCGAACCACTCAGGATGCCGGCCGCGTCAGCGATGTCGCGCACCGTGGTGTTCTTGAAGCCCTTGGTGGCGAACAGCTCGGCCGCGATGTCGAGCAGCTCTTCTCGGCGCGTCACCTCAGGCCCGCTGACTCGAGACGGAGACCACTTCGCCGGTCAGGTACGACGTGTACGACGATGCCAGCATGATCATGACGTTGGCGACCTCCCACGGTTCGGCCGACCGACCGAACGCCTCGCGCTGCTTGAGCTCGGCCAGCAGCTCCTCACTGGTGACCTTGGCCAGGAAAGCATGCATCGCCAGCGAGGGAGCCACCGCATTGACCCGGATGCCGTGCGGCGCCAGGTCGAGCGCCGCACACCGAGTCAACGCCATGACGCCGGCCTTGGCCGCGGCGTAGTGGGCTTGCCCCTCCTGAGCGCGCCAGCCGACGACGGAGGCGTTGTTGACGATGACGCCGCGCTTGCCGGCGGCCCGCATCCGGGTTCCCGCGGCGCGGATGCACCGCATCGTGCCGGTCAGGGTGATGTCGAGGACGCGCGACCACTCCTCGTCGGACATCTGGAGGATGTCGGCGGTCCCACCGAGCCCGGCGTTGTTGATCACCACATCGGCACCGCCGTGCCGGTCGGCCAGGTCGAACATCGACTGGACGTGCGACTCGTCGGTGACGTCGACGACCAGGGAGTCGACCCGATCGGCGCCGAACTCGGCCGCCAACGCCTCGCGCGCCTCGGCGAGCCGGCGCTCGTGGGTGTCGCTGATGATCAGCACCTTCGCCGACTCCTCGAGCACACGTCGGGCCACTGCCGCGCCGATCCCCGCGCCGGCCGCGGCCGTCACGACGGCGACCTGGTCGGTCAGCAGCCCGTGGCCCGGCACGTAGGGAGGGGTCGGCTGCTCCGGTCGCACGGTCGTCATGATGCTTCTCCTTGGATGAAGTTCCGGTCGCCGGCGACCAGGGGGTGAATCCGGTGATGACTCATCCGCGCGGCTCTCTGGGGAGTCCGAGCACGCGCTCGGCGATGATGTTGCGCTGGATCTCGTCGCTGCCGCCGTAGATCGTGTCGGCGCGGGAGAACAGGAAGAGTCGTTGCCAGCGGTCGAGCTCGGGTGCGTCGACGGCGAGTCCCGCCCGCCCGACGACCTCCATCGCGAGCTCGCCGAGTCGGCGGTGCCAGCGCGCCCACACCAATTTCGCGACGTTGTCCGCCCCGGGGGTCCGCTCGGTCAGTGAGCGCACCGCGTTGACCCGCATGACCTCGAACTCCGCGCACTGCTGGGCGAGCCGATCGCGCAGTACCGGGTCGTCGAGCGCGCCCGAGCCACGAGCGAGCGCGATCAGGTCACGCAGCTCACGTTCGAAACCGACCTGCTGACCCAGCACCGAGACGCCCCGCTCGAAGCCCAGCAGGGCCATCGCCACGGACCACCCGCCACCGACCTCGCCGACGACCAGGTCGGCGTCCGTGCGGGCACCGGTGAAGAAGACCTCGTTGAACTCCGAGCCACCCGTGATCTGCTCGATCGGTCGAACCTCGACGCCCGGTTGGTCCAGCGGCACGAGCAGGAAGGACAGACCTCGGTGTCGCGACGAACCAGGCTCGGTGCGGGCCAGGACGAAGATCCAGTCGGACTCGACGGCCAGCGACGTCCACACCTTCTGGCCGTCGATGACCCATTGGTCACCGTGGAGCACGGCACGCGTCGTCACAGCCGCGAGGTCGGATCCGGCGCCGGGCTCGGAGTATCCCTGGCACCACAGCTCGTCGACGGCGCGGATGGCGGGCAGGAAGCGTTCCTGCTGCGCGGCGGTGCCGTACTCGATGAGCGTGGGGCCGAGCAGCTGTTCACCGAGGTGGTTGACTGTCGCCGGGGCGTCGGCACGTGCGTACTCCTCGTGGAAGATCGCCTGTCGGGCCGGGGAGAAACCGCGTCCACCGACCGACTCGGGCCAGCCCAGGCAGGTCCACCCGTGGGTCGCCAGGTGACGGTTCCAGGCGCGGCGCTCCTCGAACGCCTCGTGGTCGCGGCCCGGACCACCGAGGCCGACCAGTCGCGACCATCGGTCGTCGGCCAGCTCGGTGGTCAACCAGTCGCGGACCTCGGCACGGAAGGCCTCGTCGCGGTTCGCCGTCACCGAGGACTCCTTTCCGTACGCGGACGTCTACGGTAGCCTACCAAGCAAGTGTTAGGTTGGGCAGCGTCGATCTGTGATCGGCGCACACAGCCGGGAGACGAGGAGGCAGCGTGGTCGACACCGTCCCGGGTCTGCTGCTCCACGCCGCCGCCACCTACCGCGACAAGCCGGCACTGGTCATGGACGGCCGCTCGGTCAGCTTCGCCACACTCCACGACCTGGTGCGCCGTGCTGCCGCGCACTTCGTCAGCCGCGGCGTGACACCCGGGCGCCGAGTCGTGATCTGGGCGCCCAACAGCATCGACTGGGTCGTGGCCGCGCTGGCCACGACCTACGGCGGCGGGGTCCTCGTGCCGGCCAACTCGCGCTACACGGCCCACGAGGTCGCCGACCTGGTCGACCGGACCGACGCAGCGCTCGTCGTGGTCGCCGACGGGTTCCTCGGCCGCACCCAGATCGCCGACCTGACGGCGATCCTTCCGTCGGCACCCGTGCTCGACCTGGCCGAGCTGGCCGCCGCTCCGTTCGCCGACGCCGACCTCACGACGGTCGACGCCGCCGCACGAGCCGTCGCTCCCGACGACATCGCCGACATCCTGTTCACCTCCGGCACCAGTGGGCGGCCCAAAGGCGTGCTCACGCGTCATTCCCAGACCGTCTCCGCGGCGGCGAGCTGGAGTGCGATCGGCGAGGTCACCGCCGACGACCGCTACCTGGTCATCAGCCCGTTCTTCCACTCCTACGGCTACAAGGTCGGTGTCCTCGTCGGCCTGCTCCACGGCTGCACCCTGTACCCCGTCGCGGTGTTCGACCCCGACGCGGCACTCGACCTGATCGCTGCCGAACGCATCACCATGATCCCCGGAGCACCCGCGATCTTCCTCGGCCTGCTCGAGTCACCGAAGTTCGCGAGCACCGACACCTCGTCACTGCGGTTCGCCAACACCGGTGCCGCCAACGTGCCGGTCGCACTCGTCGAGCGCCTCCAGACCGAGCTGAGCTTCGACCTGGTCATCACGGCGTTCGGCATGACCGAGTGCGTCGTGGCGACGATGTGCCGCCGAGGCGACAGCGACGAGACGATCGCCACCACCTGCGGGCGCGCCATCGACCACATGGAAGCCGTCATCGCCGACCCCGAGACCGGCGAGCACCTGCCGGCCGGTGCCGAAGGTGAGCTGCTGTTGCGCGGACCGCAGGTCATGCAGGGCTATCTCGACGACCCCGAAGCCACCGCGCAGGCGATCGACACCGACGGGTGGCTGCACACCGGCGACGTCGGCGTGCTCGACCAGAACGGCTACCTGCGCATCACCGATCGCCTCAAGGACATGTACATCTGCGGTGGTTTCAACGTCTACCCCGCCGAGGTCGAACAAGCTCTGGCTCACCTCGACGGCATCGTCGAAGCTGCCGTGATCGGCATCCCCGACAAGCGCCTCGGGGAGGTCGGCAAGGCGTACGTCGTGCGTCGCGAAGGCGCCGACGTCGATGCCGACGCCGTGATCGCCTTCGCCGCAGAACGACTAGCGAACTTCAAGGTGCCACGTCAGGTCGAGTTCGTCGACTCGCTGCCCCGCAACCTCGCCGGCAAGGTGCTCAAGACCGAGCTGCGTTCAACCTCCGAAGGGAAACCGTCATGACCGACCCGTCCAGCACGGCCTTGGGCCCCGACACCCAGCCCATCGCGTACGAGGTGGTCGACCGCGTCGCCCGCATCACGTTGAACCGACCTGAGTACCGCAACGCCCAGAACTCCAAGATGACGTACGCCCTGGATGTCGCGTTCCAGCGAGCCACCGATGACGACGACGTCGCCGTCATCGTCCTGGCCGGCAACGGCAAGCACTTCTGTGCCGGTCACGACATCGGCACACCGGAACGCGACGCCGACCAGACCTTCGACCGCAAGGCCGTCATCTGGTGGGACCACACCGACAAGCCCGGCGGCGACCAGCGCTTCGCCCGCGAGTCCGAGGTGTACCTGGGCATGTGTCGCCGCTGGCGCGAGGTGCCCAAGCCGGTCATCGCGATGGTGCACGGCGCATGCATCGCCGGCGGACTGATGCTGGCCTGGTCGTGCGACTTCATCATCGCCTCCGACGACGCGTTCTTCTCCGATCCCGTCGTGCGGATGGGCATTCCCGGTGTCGAGTACTTCGCGCACCCGTGGGTCATGAACCCGCGCGCAGCCAAGGAGTTCTTGTACACCGGCGACCGGTTCACCGCTCAACGTGCCCACGAGCTGGGGATGGTCAACCAGGTCGTGCCCGCCGAGGACCTGGAGGCGACCGTCATGGGACTGGCCGGCCGCATCGCCCAGATGCCCCGGTTCGGGTTGGCCCTGACCAAGAAGGCCGTCAACCAGGCCGAGGACCTGCAGGGCATGCGCGCCGGGATGGACTCGGTGTTCGGCCTGCACCACTTCGCTCACGCGCACAACGCCGAGACCTCCGACGACTCGCTCGGTGGCCTCGACGCCAAGTCGATGGCGGCACAGAACAAGAAGCAGGCCGGGGAGCCGGGGTGAACCTCGACCTGTCCCCCGAGCAGATCGCGTTCCGCGACGAGGCCCGGGCGTGGCTGGCGGCCCACGTGCCGACCGACCCGCTGCCCTCGATGGACACCGCCGACGGCTTCGCGGCCCACCAGGCGTGGGAGCGCACGTTGGCCGAGGCGCGGTGGTCGGTCGTCTCGTGGCCCGCGGAGTTCGGCGGCCGTGACGCGTCACTGATCGAGTGGGTCATCTTCGAGGAGGAGTACTACCGGGCGGGCGCCCCGGGGCGGGTGTCCCAGAACGGCATCTTCCTGCTGGCGCCCATCGTGTTCGACCACGGCACAACCGACCAGCAACGACGCTGGTTGCCGTCCATGGCGACCGGCGAGACCATCTGGGCCCAAGCCTGGTCCGAGCCCGAAGCCGGCTCCGACCTGGCCTCCTTGCGAGCCACCGCGACGCGCGTCGAGGGCGGCTGGCGTCTCAACGGTCAGAAGACGTGGTCGTCCCGGGCGGCGTTCGCGCACCGTGGATTCGGCCTGTTCCGATCGGACCCGAACGCCGAGCGCCACCACGGGCTGACCTACTTCTGCTTCGACCTGGCTGCCGAGAGAGTGACGGTCCGCCCGATCCCGCAGCTGGACGGCGAGCCCGGTTTCGCCGAGCTGTTCCTCGACGACGTGTTCGTCCCGGACGAGGACGTGCTGGGAGCACCGGGTGACGGCTGGCGAGTCGCGATGAGCACGGCCGGCAACGAGCGCGGCCTGTCCCTGCGCTCCCCCGGTCGGTTCTGCGCGGCAGCCGACCGGCTCGTCGACCTGTACCGGCAGGCGCCCGACCCCGCGCTGTCCCACGACGTGGTGGACGCGTGGTTGCGCGCCGAGGCCTATCGGCTCTACACCTGGAACACCGTCACGACGCTGGCCGGCGGCGGCGACGTCGGCGCCAACGGATCGGTCAACAAGGTGTGGTGGAGCGAGCTGGACGTCGCCTTGCACGAGACCGCCCTGGAGCTGCTCGGCCCGGTCGGTGAGTCCACGTCGCCCTGGAGCGATGGCTACCTGTTCTCGCTGTCGGGCCCGATCTACGCCGGCACCAACGAGATCCAGCGCAACATCATCGCCGAACGGATCCTGGGCCTGCCCCGCGAGCCGAAGGGAGCGGGCCGATGAAGTTCGAGCTGACCGCCGACCAGCGTGACTTCATGGCCTCGTTGGACCGAGCAATCACCGCAGCCGACCCCGTCGCGGCCAATCGCGCATGGGCCGAGGGCGTCACCGCTCCCGGACTCGCGCTGGCCGAGCAGATCGCCGCGCTGGGGGTGTCCGGGCTGATGATTCCCGAGCAGTCCGGCGGCGTCGGAGCAACTGCCGTCGAGATGGTGTGCGCCTTCGAGGTGCTGGGCCGCCATGCCGTCCCCGGGCCGTGGGTCGAGTCCGCGGCCTTCCTCGCCACCGCACTGACCGACGAACGACTGTCATCCGTCGCAGACGGCTCTCTGGCCACCGTCGCCGCATCGAGCCCGTGGGCCGTCGATGCCGATGTCGCCGATGCCGTCTACGTCGTGCGTGGCGACACGCTGCACACCGCAACGGTGGGCAGCGCGGTCTCCTCGGTCGACTCCAGCCGCCGACTCTTCACCGTCGAGCCCGACACCACGGTCGGCTCTGCTGACCTGAACCACGCCCACGACATCGCGGCGCTGGCTGCGGCTGCCGAGCTGCTGGGCGCCGGTGAGCGCGTGTTAGCCGACGCTGTCGAGTACGTCAAGCAACGCACGCAGTTCGGTCGACCGATCGGCTCCTACCAGGCCATCAAGCACCAGCTCGCGAACGTGCGCATCGCACTGGACTTCGCGCGGCCCTTGGTCCATGGCGCGGCGGTCGACCCCACACCGCGCGCGATCTCCGCGGCCAAGGTCCAAGCCGGTGACGCCGCCGATCTGGCGGCTCGCGTGGGTCTGCAGGTGCACGGCGCCATCGGCTACACGGCCGAGTACGACCTGAGCCGCCACATCCTGCGCATCCGGGCGCTGAACCACGCGTGGGGTACCCGATCCGCCCATCGCGCGCGCCTGCTGGACCTGCTGACGGCGGCGAGCTGAGATGACCGACCTCGTCCCCACCTCGGAGCAGCGCCAGCTCGGCGCTGCGGTTCGCGATCTGCTGGTTCGGCGCGCCGACAGCGCCGCGGTGCGCTCCGCCATGGCTTCGGACGACGGCTTCGATCGCGCCCTGTGGTCGACCATGTGCGACCAGATCGGCGTCCCGGCACTCGCCGTGCCGGAAGCGTTCGGCGGAGCCGGCTTCACCCTGGCCGAGACCTGGGTGGTACTCGAGCAGCTCGGCAGGTCCTTGGCTCCTGCCCCGTTGCTCGCCTCGATCGTCTCCGCAGCAGCACTGGAATCGGTCGGCGGGGTCGAGCTGTGCAGCCAGGTGGCCGCCGGCACCGTCACGGCGATCGCGACGGGTGCCCGCTGGAACGGCACGGTGCTCATCGGATCCTTGGGCCCGGTGCTGTGGGGCACGCAGGCCGACGTCTTGCTGGTCGCAGCCGAGCACGCCGCCGGCATCGGTCTGTTTCACGTCGACCCGACGTCGGTTGGTGTCGCGCGTACCGCACTCACGCCGCTGGACCCCACCACACCGTTCGCCCGCATCGACCTGGTCGACGTGACCGCTCAATCGCTGACGCTCGACGCCACCACCGCGCTCGCTGCGGCGCATCGGACCGGCAGCCTCGCGACCACCGCCCTCCAGGTCGGCTGTGCACAGTACGGACTCGACATGACGGTCGCCTATGCCAAGGAGCGCGAACAGTTCGGACGACCCATCGGCTCGTTCCAGGCGCTCAAGCATCGGCTGGCCGACCTGTTCGTCCAGGTGCAGATGGCGCGATCCGGCTCGTGGGCCGCGGTGCAGGCGCACGTCCACGCGGCGCCGAACGCCGACCGACTGGCCGCGGCTGCCGCGTCGTACTGCGCCGACGCCGCAGCAGCCGTTGCCGCAGAGACCGTGCAGCTGCACGGCGGTATCGCGATCACGTGGGAGCACGACGCCCACCTAGTCCTCAAGCGTGCGCACGTGCTGCGGGAGCTGTTCGATGCTCCGCACCGTCACCGCGAAAGGCTGGTGTGACGTGTCCGTTCCTGATGTCTTCGCACCGGCGCAGCTCGGTCCCGTCACGTTGCGGAACCGCGTCATCAAGGCCGCGACGTTCGAGGGGCGCACCCCGGACGGCCTGGTCACCGACGACCTGATCGAGTACCACCTGGCACCGGCGCGTGGGGGCGTCGGGTTGACGACCGTGGCCTACCTGGCCGTGGCGCCGGAGGGCCGGACCCACAAGGAGAGCCTGGTCGTCAGCTCGACGACGGCGCCCGGGCTGGCTCGGCTCGCTGAAGCGGTGCACCGGACGGGGGCCAAGGTCGCAGGTCAGCTGGGGCATGCCGGTCCCGTCGCGAACGGCCGCTCGAACGGCGTCCACGCCCTCGCGGCATCACGCATGCCGTCACCGTTGAGCATGCAGATGATCAAGAAGGCCCGCGCCGCCGACATCGCCCGCATCACCGACGACTACGTGCGCGCTGCGCGGATCCTGACCGACGCCGGTTTCGACGTCCTCGAGATCCACCTGGCGCACGGGTACCTGCTGAACTCGTTCCTCGCCCCGAAGCAGAACCGCCGCAAGGACCAGTGGGGCGGTTCGCTGCAGAATCGGGCCCGGTTCGCGCGCGACGTCGTGCGCGCCGTCCGGGCCGAGGTGGGCGATCAGGTGGCCGTCACGGCCAAGTTCGGCATGACCGAGGGATCCCCCGTCGGCTTCGCGATGAACGAGAGCCTCCAAGTGGCCCGGTGGTTGCAGGACGACGGACACCTCGACGCCCTCGAGCTGAGCGCCGGCAGCTCGCTGCTCAACCCGATGTACCTGTTCCGTGGCGACGTCCCCCTCCGCGAGTTCGCCGAGACGATGCCGCCGCTCGTGCGGGCCGGGTTGAGGACGCCGATCGGCAAGAAGTTCTTCCGTGCCTATCCGTTCGAGGAGGCCTTCCTCCGCGACAAGGCGCTGACGTTCCGCGAGGCGCTGTCGATGCCGCTGGTGATGCTCGGCGGGATCAACGACCGCGCCACCCTCGACCGGGCCATGACCGATGGTTTCGAGTTCGTCGCGATGGCGCGAGCACTGCTGCGTGAACCCGATCTGGTCAACCGGATGCAGGCCGGCGAGACCAGCCACGGCGTCTGCATCCACTGCAATCAGTGCATGCCCACCATCTACACCCGTACCCGCTGCACGATCATCGATCCCGAGCCGGTCAGCTGACCGCCGCTTGAGCGTCGGCAGGCTGTCGTCCGTACCCCCGACTCGGCCCACGTCCGAGCCGCAGGCGATCACGATCATCGGGAACCTGCCACCATCTTCGGTGTGCACGCCGAAGATCGTGACTGCTTACCAACTTAAGTTGGTAAACCACCACCCTCAGTCGGTGGTGCGGTAGCGGCCCTGGTGGAACAGCAGCGGCTGGGCCGCAGCGCCCTCGCCGAGATCCTCGACGCGACCGATGACCAGGTAGTGGTCGCCGGCTTCGTAGACGGCGTGGACCGAGCAGTCGACCCAGCCGACGACACCGTCGAGCAGCGGGACGCCGCCGGCCGTGGGTCGCCAGGCAACGCCGTCGAACTTGTCGTCGATCCGCGATGCGAAGTGGTTCGACAGGTCGGCCTGCTCCGCAGCCAGGAAGTTCACGCAGAATCGGCGCGAGAGGCGGATGGCGGCGAAGGCGCGTGAGGTCTTCATCGGCAAGAAGGCCACGAGCGGCGGGTCGAGCGAGACGCTGGTGAACGACTGACACGTCATGCCGACCGGTTGCCCGTTCTGGACGGTCGTGACGACCGTGACGCCGCTGGCATAGCGACCGAGCACGTCACGGAACGTGCGGGCGGCGGCCTGGGCCTCCTCGCCGTCGATGTGCACGACCTCGCCCGGCCGCCAGGCGAACTCCTCGTGGCTGCCGCTGAGGAACGAGTCGATCAGTCCTCGCGGCGGCCAGGTCGCCGCCGCGTCGGGGCTCATCCCCTCCGGGACGTCGGCGTCCACAGCATCCACGGCTCAGCCCGACTGACCGAAGACGTGGCCCCAGTACGACACGGCGGTCGACTCCCGAGCGACCCACCGGCGGTCGTCGACCGTCAGGCCTTCGCACCCGAACTCGACGTCGAAACCGCCAGGAGACCGGACGTAGAACGAGACCATCTCGTCGTTCATGTGGCGACCGAGCGTGGCCGACAGCGGCGCCTGGTGCTTGCGCACCCGCTCCAGGGCACGACCGACGTCGTCGAGCTTCTCGACCTCGAACATGATGTGGACGCAGCGGCTCGGATTCGGCATCGGCAGGAACGCCAACGAGTGGTGGCGCGGATTGACCCCCAGGAACCGCAGCCACACCTTGCTGCCCGGCTCCTTGCCGACGAACTCGCCCGGCATCGACATCGAGTCGCGCAGGCGGAAGCCGAGGACGTCGCGGTAGAACCGCAACGCCTCGACGTCGTCGTCGACGGGGATCACGACGTGCCCCATGCCCTGGTCGCCGGTCACGAACTTCGCCGCGTACGGCGTCACGACCGGCCGTGACTCGTACGTGATGCCGTGGAACAGCTCGAAGACGTTGTCGAAGGGGTCGGTGAACCGGATCAGCTCCTGGACCCGCCGTTCGTCGAGCTCCTCGCTCGTGCCCTCCACGAACTCGACGCCGGCCTTGGCCAGGTGCTCGCGGGCGTTCTGCAGCGCATCGTGGTCGGCCAGCTCCCAGCCGACGCACTCGAGCCGGTCGGTGTCGGAGGGGAAGACGACCAGCCGAGCCGACACCTCGTCGATGCGGTAGTACAGGTTGCCCTCCGTCGGCCCGCGACCCTCCGCGAGCCCCAGCACCTTTCCGGCGAACAGCCGCCACGCGTCCAGGTCGGTCGAGGCCACGCGGGCATAGCCCATGGACTTGATGTCGATCATGCTCTGCTCCTCTCGGCGTGACGGGCCAGGAACGCCGTGCACACCTCACGGAACTCCTCGGCCGCCTCGATCTGCGCCCAGTGGCCACAGTTGGCGAACACGTGCAGCTCCGCGCGCGGGATGGTCTTCAGCGCGACCAGGGCACCGTCGAGCGGGTTGACCCGGTCCTCTCGGCCCCACGTCAGCAGCGTCGGGCGCTTCATCCGGAACGCGTCGCGCCAGATCAGACCGTCCTCGTAGCTGTCGGGGTTCCAGAACGACATGCCCATCGACCGCATCGCCTCCAGGGCGCCCGGGGCCGTGGCGTCGGCGAAGCGCATCTCGACCAGCTCGTCGGTGACCAGCGACTGGTCGACGACCATGGTGGAGATGAACGCCCGCAGGGCCTCCTTCGAGGGAGCAGCGCTGAAGTCCATCAGCCGCTTGACCCCCTCGGTGGGGTCGGCGTGGAACAGGTTGAGCGACAAGCCGCCCGGGCCCATCAGCACCAGGCGCCCGACGCGCTCGGGGTACTCCAGGGCGAAGCGCATCGCCGTACCCCCGCCGAGACTGTTGCCGAGCAGGTGGATCCGATCGATGCCGACCGCGTCGAGGAAGTCCTTGACGATGGCAGCCGAGAAGCGGAAGTAGTTGCCCTCGACCGGCGGCTTGTCGCTCTGCCCGAAGCCGGGTTGGTCGACCAGCAACGTACGGAAGTCGCGGGCGAAGCCGGGCAGAGCCGAACCGAAGTTCGACCAGGCCGAGGCCCCGGGGCCGCCCCCGTGCAGCATGACCAGCGGCAGTCCGCCACCGACCTCGGTCGGCTCACCGGCCTCGTAGTAGTTCAGCGTCAGATCGCCGATTCCCCCCGAGGAGAAGGTGGCGTTCTTGCGGACCGACTCCCGATCGAGAGCCATCAGTACATCCCCGGGTCGACCTTGTGTCCGAACTCGGAGTTGCCGAACATCAGCAGCGCCCGCTCGGGGTCGTTCGCCGCGTGGACCCGACCGGCGTGAGCGTCACGCCAGGCCCGTTGCAGGTAGGTTCCGTTGGCCAGCGCGCGTCCGCCGGAGGCCTCGAACAGCTCGTCGATCGCGTCGATCGCTCGTTGGGTGCCGATGACCTGGTCGCGTCGGACCCGCAGACGCAGCGACAGCGGGATCTTCTCCCCCTTGGCGACCAGCGCCTGCTCCTCACGGATGTTGGCCATGCACAGCGCCCAGGCGGCGTCGATCTCGCTGGACGCACGCGCGATGCGCACGGCCGCGAAGGGGTCGGACGAGGCCTTCTCGCCCAGATAGGCAGCACGCACGCGAGCCTGCTGCATCTCGACGTGCTCGGCGTAGGCGCCGCGCGCCATGCCGATGATCGGGGACGTGATCGTGGTGGTGAACAGCGAGTGGAAGGGCAGCTTGTACAGATCCCCGGGGTTCTGCTCCTGACCCGGTCCCATGCACCGTCCGGTGTCGCTCATCGCGAGCGTGAACTCGTCGGGGACGAAGACGTCGTCGACGACGATGTCGTTCGACCCGGTGCCGGCCAGCCCGACGACGTTCCAGACGTCGACGATCTCGTACTTGTCACGCGGAACCATGAACGTCTTGAAGTCCACGACATTGCCCTCGGCGTCGAAAACCAGCCCGCCGAGCAGCACCCACGTCGCGTGCGCCGAACCGGACGAGAAGCTCCAGCGACCCGACAGCGTGTACCCACCGTCGGTGACGACCGCCTTGCCGGTGGGTGCGTACGACGAGCTCAGCCGGGTCGTCGTGTCGGTGCCCCAGACGGCCTGCTGGGCGTCGTCGTGGAACAGCGCGACCTGCCAGGGGTGGACTCCGAGGACGGACGCGATCCACCCGGTGGACCCGCACGCGGACGCGATGAGGCTCACGCCGGTGAAGAAGTCGACCGGATCGCCTTCGAGTCCGTCGAACCTCTTCGGTTGCAGCAACCGGAAGAACCCGGTCTCCTCCAGCTCCTTGACGGATGCTTCTGGCACCTGCCGCAGCCGCTCGGTCTCCTCCGCGCGCTCACGCAGAGCCGGAAGGATGTCGCGGATGCCGTCCAGCACAGCCTGGGTCATCACTGCTCCTCACACGTTCAGTGGCTCAATACTAGAACACGTTCTAGTATTGCGTCCACATCGCCCCTCGAGTGGCGCGAGCTCCTGGTCAATCGGTCTGGGCTTGCAGACCCAACGCGATGTCGATCAGCTGGTCCTCCTGGCCGCCGATCAGCTTGCGTCGGCCGGCCTCGAGCAGGATCTCCGCGCCGGAGACGCCATAGCGCTCGGCGGCGTTGCCGGCGTGCTTGAGGAACGAGGAGTACACGCCTGCGTAGCCCATCATCAACGTCATCCGGTTCAGGGTGCACTCCTCGGGCATCGCCGGGCGGACGACGTCCTCGGCGGCGTCGACGACCTGCAGGAAGTCGATACCGGTCTTCCAGCCGAGCTTGTCGCACACGCCGATGAACGCCTCCAGCGGCGTGTTGCCGGCTCCGGCACCGAACCGGCGCACCGAACCGTCGATCTGCGTCGCGCCCGCACGAGCCGCGATGACGGTGTTCGCGACGCCCAGACCCAGGTTCTCGTGACCGTGGAAGCCGACCGTCGCCTCCGCGCCGATCTCGGCGACGATCGCCGCGACGCGATCGGAGACACCCTCCATCACGAGTGCGCCGGCGGAGTCGACGACGTAGACGCACTGGCAGCCGGCGTCGACCATGATGCGGGCCTGCTGCGCCAGCACCTCCGGCGACTGGGTGTGGCTCATCATCAAGAAGCCGACGGTCTCCAGCCCCAGCTCGCGCGCCAGACCGAAGTGCTGTCGAGAGGTGTCCGCCTCGGTGCAGTGCGTGGCGATGCGACAGATCTGGCCGCCGTTGCCCTGCGCGGCCCGGATGTCGTCCTTCGTGCCGACGCCCGGCAGCATCAGGAACGCGATCTTGGCGCGCTGGGCGGTCTCGGCTGCGAGCTTGATCAGCTCCTGCTCCGGCGTCGCCGAGAATCCGTAGTTGAATGACGAGCCGCCCAAGCCGTCGCCGTGGGTCACCTCGATGACCGGCATCCCGGCAGCGTCGAGCGCAGCGACGATGCCGCGCACCTCGTCGGGGACGAACTGGTGCCGCTTGTGGTGCGAACCGTCGCGCAGGCACGTGTCGGTCAGCCGCAGGTCCAGCCCACTGCCCGGATCGGTGTCGGTCCACCTACGCTGCAGCTCATTGAGCTCGGCAGGTCCCGTGATGTCCTGGCTGCTGAAGTCGACGACGCTCATCGGGCCACCTCCGGAGCCGTCACCTGCGGTGCGGACATCTGCCGGGCAATCAGCTCGCCGACCTGGGTGGCCGCGGCCGTCATGATGTCCAGATTGCCCGCGTACGGCGGCAGGTAGTCGCCCGCGCCCTCCACCTCGACGAAGATGCTGACCTTGGTGTTGCCCTGCGTCGCCGGCGAGGGGTCGTCGAACTGCGGGTCCTGCAGCAATCGATAGCCCGGCACGTACTCCTGCACGGCTGCGACCATCCGGTGCACCGACTCGGCGATCGCGTCACGGTCGGCGTCGGCGTCGACCGCGCAGAAGATCGTGTCGCGCATGATCATCGGCGGTTCGGCCGGGTTCAAGATGATGATGGCCTTGCCGCGCAGGGCGCCACCGATCGTCTCGACTCCCGCACTGGTGGTGCGGGTGAACTCGTCGATGTTGGCACGGGTACCCGGTCCGGCCGACGCGCTCGACACCGACGCCACGATCTCGGCGTACGGCACGGGGGTCACGCGCGAGACCGCACTGACCATCGGGATCGTGGCCTGGCCGCCGCACGTGATCATGTTGACGTTCTGTGCAGCCAGGTGCTCGGTGCCGTTGACCGGCGGGATGACGGCCGGCCCGACGGCGGCCGGAGTGAGGTCGACGGCGCGGATGCCGGCCTCGGCGTACCGCGGTGCGTACTCGCGGTGCACGTACGCCGACGTCGCCTCGAAGATCAGGTCGGGCAGCTCCTGTTGCGCGAGCAACCAGTCGACGCCCTCGTGGGTGGCCTCCAGCCCCTTGTCGCGCGCCAGCGCCAGGCCCTCGGACGTCGGATCGACACCGATCATCCAGCGCGGCTCGATGACGTCGCTGCGCAGCAGCTTGTACAGCAGGTCGGTGCCGATGTTGCCCGGTCCGACGATGGCTGCAGTGGTCTTGCTCACGTTGCTCACTCCTCACCAGTCATTGCTGGAAAGTGACGGTCAGCGGGGCGAACCCGCTGATGGACGCCGTCACGCGGTCGCCCGCGACGAACGGCACGAAGGGGCCCAGCGCCCCGGACAGGATCACGTGGCCGGCGCGCAGCGGATCGCCGAAGCGTGCCGCCTGGATCGCCAGCCAACGCAGCGCCTGAAGTGGATCGCCCAGACAGGCAGCGCCCGTTCCGGCCGACCGCTCCTCGCCGTTGATCGTCAGCGTCATCTCGACGTCGCGGGGCTCGATCCGACTCAGCGGGAGGCCCGCGTCCCCGACGACGTACAGTCCGCTCGAGGCGTTGTCGGCGACGGTGTCGGTGAACTCGATGTCCCAGTCGCGGATGCGGGAGTCGACGATCTCCAGTGCGGGCATCGCCACGTCGACGGCTGCTCGGACCAGATCGATCGTGATCTGGTCCTCGGTCACGTCGATGTCGCGGGACAACCGGAACGCGACCTCGGCCTCGACCCGCGGTTGCACCAGCGTGCGCATCGAGATCGGCGGTCCGGCGACGCCGTCGCGGGCCGCCCCGTGGCTGACGTCCATGTCGCTGAGCAGGTAGCCGAAGTCGGGCTGGTCCACGCCGAGCTGACGCTGCACGGCTTCGGACGTGGCGCCGATCTTGCGGCCCACGACGGTCGCCCCGCGGTCGAGTCGCGCGCGCACGAGACCTTGCTGCACCGCGTAGGCAGCGGCGAGGTCGTCGGTGCCGATCAGGTCGCGGACCGGCTCGCACGGCACCCTCGTCTCCTGGGCCTGGGCGAGACGCTCGACGGCCGCGGCGACGGCGGTGGGATCGGCCTGGGTGGAGCTCACTTCGCCATACTAGAACCTGTTACAGTTTTGCGGTAGTCGACCTCGGCACGGAGGACCCATGGAGCAGACGTACGACGTGATCGTCGTGGGCGCCGGCGGCGCCGGCATGACCGCTGCGCTCACGGCGGCCCACCAGGGCCTGTCCACCGTGGTCCTGGAGAAGTCGGGGTACTTCGGCGGGTCCACCGCCCGGTCCGGTGGCGGCGTCTGGGTGCCGGGCAACCGCGCACTGAAGGCGGCCGGACAAGTCGACGCCGACGACGCCGAGCAGGCCAAGCTCTATCTGCAGTCGATCGTCGGCGACGCCGTCCCCGCCGTCCGGCGCGACACCTTCATCGATCGCGGTCCGGAGATGCTCGAGTTCGTCCTCGACCACACCCCGCTGCGCCTGGCGTGGGTTCCCGAGTACGCGGACTACCTGCCCGAGCAGCCGGGCGGACGGGCGCGTGGCCGCTCGGTCGAGCCGGTACCGATGGACGGCCGGATCCTCGGCGAGGAGCTGCGGCGGTTGCACCCTCCGTACACCAAGGCACCGGCCAACCTGATCGTCACGCAGGCCGACTTCCGCAAGATCAGTCTCGGGCCGCTGCGCACGTTCCGCGCCGCACGCACCATGATCCGGATCCTGCTCACCAAGGCGGTCAACACCCTCCGCGGTCGCAAGATGTTCGCCATGGGCAACGCGTTGACCATCAGCCTCCGCAAGGGTCTGCAGGACGCGGGTGTGGTCGTCGAGTACGACACCGAGCTGACCGACCTGATCGTCGAGGACGGCAGGGTCGTCGGCGTCCGCGCGATCCGCACGGGTCAGGGGTCCCACGGCGAGCAGATCGACGTGCGCGCCACCCGCGCGGTGATCCTGGGAGCCGGCGGGTTCGAGAAGAACGAGGCGATGCGGACCAAGTACCTGCCCAGCCCCACCGATCCGGACTGGAGCACCGCGTCGCAGTTCAACACCGGCGCCGCGATCGAGGCGGGCGCTGCGGTAGGCGCTGCCCTGGACCTGATGGACGACGCGTGGTGGGGTCCGACGATCCCGCTTCCGTCCGGACCGTGGTTCTGCCTGGCCGAACGCAATCTGCCGGGCTCGATCATCGTCAACTCCGCAGGTCAGCGGTTCATGAACGAGGCACTCCCCTATGTCGAGGCCACCCATGAGATCTACCGCGGCGAGGCCACGGGGGTCTCGCACGTGCCCGCCTGGATGATCATCGACCAGCGCTACCGCAACCGCTACCTGTTCGCCGGACTCTCGCCGCGCCAGCCGTTCCCCGGCCGCTGGTACAAGCACGGGGCGGTCGTCAAGGCCGGGTCCTTGAGCGAACTGGCCGACAAGATCGGCGTGCCCGCCGACGGGCTGACCGCGACGATCGAGCGCTTCAACGATTTCGCCGACCGCGGCGTCGACGAGGACTTCGGTCGTGGCCGGAGCGCGTACGACCAGTACTACGCCGACCCGAAGGTCGCACCCAACCCCTCCCTGGCCCGCATCGACCAGGGCCCGTTCTACGCCGTCAAGATCGTCCCCGGCGACCTCGGCACGAAGGGCGGCATCGTCACCGACGAGCGCGCACGCGCCCTGCGACCGGACGGTACCGTGATCGAGGGCCTGTACGCCGCCGGGAACTGCTCGGCGGCCGTCATGGGCCGCACCTACGCCGGTCCGGGCGCGACGATCGGACCGGCCATGACGTTCGGTTACCTGGCGGCGCTGGACGCCGCAGGCCGGTAGATCGCGAGGAGCCCGCATGCCCATCGACCCGTCCGTCGCGATCGGCGCCGACCTCGGCACCCGCGAGTTCTCCTGGACCGAGAGCGACGTCCTGCTGTACCACCTCGGGGTGGGCGCAGGGTCGCGTCCTGGCGACTCCACCTCCCCGGGCGCGCTGCGATGGACGTTCGACGACCAGCACCTGCAGGTGCTGCCGAGCTTCGGGGTCGTGGTTCCGACGTTCCACGAGACGAGTCCACCGAGCCTGGACCTTCCCGGCTGCGACATCGACCTGTCCCAGGTGGTCCACGGCTCGCAGGCCGTCGAGATCACCGACGCGATCCCGACGTCGGGGTCGGCATCGCTGACCACCCACATCACCGACGTCTGGGACAAGGGCAAGGCCGCCGTCATCTGGCAAGAAGGAGTCGCGACGTCTCCGGCAGGCCGCGAGCTGTGGCGCGTCAGGTCGTCGATCTTCGTGCGTGGCGAAGGCGGCTTCGGCGGCGATCGGGGCGCGAGCACGGCCGTCGACGTCCCCGCCCGGGAACCCGATGCCGTGCTGACCTACGACGTCACTCCGCAGCAGGCGCTGCTCTACCGGTTGTGCGGCGACCGCAACCCGCTGCACGCCGACCCGGCGTTCGCGAGCGCTGCCGGCTTCCCGGCGCCGATCCTCCACGGCTTGTGCACGTACGGCATCGTGCTTCGCGAGGTCATCGACCACCTCCTCGGGGGCGACGCCACGGCGGTGCGCTCCTACGAGGCCCGCTTCGCCGGCGTCGTCTTCCCCGGCGAGACCCTCACGATCAAGGCGTGGGACACCGGCTCCGACATCGTCGTCGCGGTGACCGTCGGCGACGATCATCGCCCGGCCCTCAGCGACTGCGTCGTCACGCGCGCCTGACCGGGCGGACCCCAGCGAGCCCCAGCGAGCCCCACACCTCACCGGCGCCTACCCGCTGCTCGTTCCTCGCAGCCGGCGACCAGGCCCGCGACCCCACGACCCCCAGCGAGCCCGAACCTCACCGACGCCTACCCGCCGCTCGTTCCTCGCAGCTGGCGACCGGGGTTCAGTCCCCACGGACCCCAGCGAGCCCGAACCTCACCGGCGCTTACCCGCCGCTCGTTCCTCGCAGCCGGCGACCGGGTTGAGGCGCGGCGCCCTCGCAACCGGTCAGCGGCCGAGGATCAGGCCGGAGGTGGGGACTCCCGTGCCGGCGGTGACCAGCACGTGGGCGGCGCCGTCGACCTGGTTGACCGAGGTACCGCGCATCTGACGCACGCCTTCGGCGATGCCGTTCATGCCGTGGATGTAGGCCTCCCCCAGCTGGCCGCCGTGCGTGTTGACCGGTAGACGGCCACCGATCTCGATCGCGCCGTCGGCGATGAAGTCCTTAGCCTCGCCGCGCCCACAGAAGCCGAGCTCCTCCAGCTGCATCAGGACGTACGGCGTGAAGTGGTCGTAGAGCACCGCGGTCGCGATGTCGCCGGGGCCCAGCCCGGACTGGCGCCACAGCTCACGACCGACCACGCCGATCTCCGGGATGCCGATGTCGTCGCGGTAGTACGACGACATGACGAACTGATCCGGTGCGGCGCCCTGCGCTGCCGCGAGGATCGGGACCGCCCCGGACGCCAGGTCGCGGGCTCGCTCGGTCGACGTCACGACGATCGCCACGGCACCGTCGCTCTCCTGGCAGCAGTCGAGCAGCCGGAGCGGGTCGGCGATCATCCGGGAGCTCTGGTGATCCTCCAGAGTGATCGGCTTGCCGTGGAAGAACGCGTTCGGGTTCGTGGCCGCGTGCCGTCTGTCGGCCACGGCCACTCGACCGAAGTCCTGCGACGTCGCGCCGTACTCGTGCATGTACCGGCGGGCCTGCATCGCGACGGTTGCGGCCGGGGTCGACAGCCCGTGGGGGTAGGTCCAGGCGTTGTCGAGGCCGTTGGTGTTGACCTGGGTCGCGGCCCAGCCCTGCACCTGGCCGAACCGCTGGCCGGAGCGCTCGTTGAACCCGCGGTAGGCGACGACGACGTCGGCCATCCCGGTCGCCACCGCCATCGCGGCTTGCTGAACCGTGGCGCACGCCGCGCCGCCGCCGTAGTTGACCCGGCTGAAGAACCGCAAGTCACCCATGCCGAGCTCACGAGCCAGCGCGATCTCGGAGCTGGAGTCCATCGTGAACGTGACGAGCCCGTCGACGTCCGACGCCGCCAGGCCCGCGTCGGCCAGTGCCGCCAGGGTCGCCTCGGCGGACAGCTGCAGCTCTGAACGCCCCGACTCCTTGGAGAACTCGGTCGCACCGATGCCGGCGATCGACGCCGCTCCGCTGAATTCAGCCACGGTCGCCTCCCCGCGGTTGGATGCTCGTCGTCGCCGACCGGGTGAGCTCCACTCGAGCGGTGACGTGGTCGCCTCCGGACACCCGGCCGGTCACGTCGATCGTCGTGATCCCGTCCTGCTCCGACACGATGACGCCCGAGAACTGCAGCCTGTCACCGGGATAGGCCGGCGCACCGAGTCGCAACGCACATGACCGGATCTGCGCGTCGGGTCCGGCCCAGTCGGTGACGTAGCGTTGCACGAGCCCGGTGGTCGTCAGGATGTTGATGAAGATGTCCCTGCTGCCGGCCGCTTGCGCACGGACACGATCGTGGTGGACGTCCTGGAAGTCGCGAGTCGCCAGCGCTGTCGACACAACGAAAGTCGGTGTGATGTCGAGAGCGAACGGCGGCAGGTCGGAGGCTGGATCTTCCTGGACCGCCACCTCAGGGGCCGTTCCGGCCTTGTGCCACTTGGCAAGCGTCAGGTCGTCGTCGATGCGATCGAACCACACCTCGACGTCGTCGCCGATCTGCACGTCGGCGTCGACCTCGCCGACCATCCGCACCCCTTCGACCAGGTCGACCAGCGCGATCGGCAGCGGCAGTGTCTTGCCGGGGATCTGCGGAGCGTGGTGGACCAGGAACGAGTGCACGCTGCCGCGACCGGACGCGACGACGTAGCCGCGATCCATCGCGTGACACGACGGGCACACGGGTCCCGGGGGATGCCGGAGCTCACCGCACGCGTCGCACGTCTGGACGCGCAGCTCGCCCGCGGCCGTGCCGTCCCAGAAGAACTGGGTGTCACGGTTGATCACCGGGCGCACGGTCGCGGACCGATCGACCGCCGGTCGTCCCGTGCCGGGTTTGAACTTCAGCACCCGGAACGTCATGGTCGCCACGGTCTCCGGGTCCGCCTCGGGCCCGACGACCCACGTGCTGGTGGTGGTCACGAAGTACCCCTTGCCGACGCCCGTCCGCTTGGGGCCGACGACCGAGTGCAGCCGTGACGTGATGCGTGGTCGCTCCCCCAGCTTCAGGGTCCGCGTGTAGGTCTGGTCGCAGTTCGTCCCCAGGACCGCGGTGTAGCCGGCCTCGTCGAACAGCCGCATCGTCTCGTGCAGCGGGTCGGTGGAGGGCCGGTTCGGGTCCAGCCCGTACATCGTCCAGACCTGCGCCATCGCCGGTGGAGCCTCACCGGCGGACCAGCGCGGGTTGGTGTCACCGATCGCCTCGGCCCAGTGCCGGATCATCGGCTGGTTGACCTCGTCGAGCGCCTCCCGTGCGGGGCTGTCGCCGCGCGCCTTGATCGCCTCGACCTGCTGCTCCAGATCGGTCATCGGGGCACCTTGGGCAGACCCAGCCCGAACATCGCGATCAGCTCGCGCTGGATCTCGTTGACGCCGCCACCGAAGGTCAGCACCAGGTTGCGCTTGCTGGTGTCGTCCAGATACGCCGCCAGCCGTGCGGTCGCCGGATCGCGCAGGTCACCGAACGCCGTGACGACGTCGGCGAGCGCCAGCCCGAGGCGTTGCACCTCGTCGCTGGCGAACACCTTCGACGTCGACGCATCGGCGACCGTCGACCGCTGCGACGCATCGCCGCCGGCGACGGCCCAGTTCAACAGCTCGTTGACCCGCAGCGACGCGGTGGCTCGCGCGAGCGTGTCGCGCACCCAGGGCACCTTGAGGACCGGCTGCCCGTCGGGTGTCGTCCGGCCGTCGAGCCAGTCGGCGACGAGATCGCGCAAGCCCTCGACACGTCCCGCGGGTCCGAGCATGACCCGTTCGTGGTTCAGCTGGGTCGTGATCAGCTGCCAGCCCTGGTTCTCCTCACCGACGAGCATGTCGACGGGAACCCGCACGTCGTCGAACGAGGTGGCGTTGACGTGGTGGGATCCGTCGGCCGTCACGATGGGAGTCCAGGAGTACCCGGGGTCGCGGGTGTCGACGATCAGGATCGAGATGCCGCGGTGCGGCGGCGCGTCGGGATCGGTGCGAGCGGCGAGCCAGATGTAGTCCGCCGCGTGACCTCCGGTGGTCCACAGCTTCTGGCCGTTGACGACGTAGTGGTCGCCGTCGCGTCGGGCCGTCGTGCGCAGAGAGGCCAGATCGGTGCCCGCCTCGGGCTCGCTGTACCCGATCGCGAAGTGCACGTCACCCGACACGATGTCGGCCAGGAACATGTCCTTCTGCTTCTGCGTGCCGTACGCCTGCAGCGTCGGTCCGACGGTCTGCAGCGTCACCGACGGGAGGTGGATGTCGGCGCGAGCGGCCTCGTTGACGAACACCTGCTGCTCGATGCCTCCACGCCCTTGCCCCCCGTACTCGACAGGCCAGCCGACACCCATCCAGCCGTCGGCACCCATCTGCTTGATGATGCGGTGGTAGGACGGACCGTGGCGGTCGGTCCGCATCTCGTCGCGGTCGTCGTCGCTGGCCAGGCCGTTGAGGTACTCGCGAGCCTGCTGCTTGAACTCGCGCTGCTGGACCGTCAGCTCGGCGTTCTTGCCCGCCGTCTCGGTGACGGGCACCGCCGCCAGGGTCGTGGGACCGCCGAGCAGTCGGGTGACGTCGCGCACGAACCCGAAGAACCGCGGCAGCGGGTAGGTGACGTCGACGCCCATGCCCCCGTGCAGGTGGTGACAGGTCTGCAACGCCGGGCCGGCGCGGTCGGTGAACCAGTACGCCGCCACGGCAAGGTCGTCGGCCGGCGGATCGGCGGCGTCGAGCCGACGGGCCACCTCATCGGCCGTCAGGCGCAGGGTTCGCGCCGTGATGAACACGTCGGCGATCTGCTGGGCGACCGCCTGGAACTGGGCCAGCGGGCGGCCGAACTGCTTGCGTTCGGCGATGTAGCTCGACGTCAGGTCACGGGCGCCCTCGACGAGCCCCGCGCCGATCGAGACCAGTCCGGCGATCGCGTGGTTGCGCGTGACCTCTCCGTCGAGGACGCCGCGAACCGGGGCGGCGTCGAAGCGGTATCCGGCCTCGGCCACGCCGCGTGACGACCGTGTCTCGGTCCGGGAGGCGTGCTCGGGCTCGACGAGGACGGCGACCTGAGTGCCGTCGGTCGCGGTGGCCGAGACGACGAGCAGATGCGTCTCGTCGACCACTCGGACCGCGACCTTCGTGCCGGTGACGGTCTCACCGTCGAAACGGGTCGACGGACGGGCGGGCATCGGTGCGCCCGGCTCGCCCAGCGCCGGGATCAGCAGGAGCGATCCGTCCAGGACCTGCGGCACAAGCTCGGACTGCAGCTCGGTGGAGCCGCCGCGGATCAGTGGCAGCAGGCCGCCTGCCAGCACCTCCCATGCAGGCACGTCGGCCGCGCGCCGGCCGACCTCGTGCAGGACGACCGACACCTCGGTCATGCCGAGCCCTTCGCCGCCGAGCTCCTTCGGCGCGACAAGTCCGACCAGCCCGGCTTCACGCAGCGCCGTCCAGGAGCCGTCGCCGCGATCGAGTGCGTCGACGGCGACCGAGCGCACCTCTTCTGCTACCGAGTCCACGAAAGAAATATAACGTGTTCTAGTCTTGGGTGTCGGGGCGAGAGGAGAGCCGGTGTTCGCAACCGTCCAGGACTTCACCCAGAACGCCGTCGACGGTGCCGTCACGGCGCTGCGGCCGATTCTGCCGGACCTGCCCGGTGTCCGGCTGCCCGAGGGTCAGTGGCTCGAGCTACCCCACCGCGGGAGGACGTGGGTCACCGACGTCCCAGGGCCGACACCCGACGCACCGGCCATCGTGCTGCTGCACGCCGTCGGCTGCACGGGCCAGCTGACCTGGTTCCCCACGATCCCGAAGCTGGCCGAGCGCTACCGCGTCATCACGTTCGACCAGCGCTGGCACGGTCGCGGCATCACGTCCGAACGCTTCTTGGTCTCGGACTGCGCCGACGACGTCGCCGCCGTGATCCGCGCCCTGGACCTGGACCGGCCGATCGTGGCGGGCTACTCGATGGGCTCGATGATCGCCCAGCGCGTGTGGCGCCAGCACCCCGCCGCCATCGGCGGACTCGTGCTCGCCGCGACGACGGGCCACCTGCGCACCAACGGCCGCGAGCGGCTGTTCCACGCCGGCATGGAGATGGGCATGCGCCTGACGACGACGCTGTCGCGATCCCGGACGATCCGCAGAGCGGGATCGGTGACCGTCGAGGTGCTCGACACCGACGACGCCGATGCCGCGCGCTGGGCGATGAACCAGTGGCGATCGACCAGCCCGTGGGCCGTGGCGCAGGCCGTCGCGTCCCTCGGCCGTCATCATTCGTCTCCATGGCTGCCGCGCATCGACGTGCCGACAGCGGTGGTCGTGACGACGTCGGACCGGGTCATCCCACCCGAACGTCAGCTCCAGGTCGCGTCCCTGATTCCCGGCGCCACGATCCACGAGGCCGCGTGCGGCCACGCCGGCTGCGTCCTGGAGCACCAGGCTTTCGTACCGGTGTTCTTCGAGGCCGTCAACGCCACCATGGCCCGCATCCGTGACCGCGAGAGGCTCAATCGCGCCGACTGAGGCCTCAACACGCAGGCTCCTTGTCGCACCAGCACCTACCCACCGTCGGCCGCAGGGGGCACCGGCGAGGTGATGTGCCCGGCCGCGTCAGGACAGCACGGCCGCCTTCATCGCCTCGAGCTCGACGGCGAACTCCTCGGCCAGGTCCCACACGTGCGGCATCATCTCGCGGCAGGCGATCAGCCCGATGTGCATCCGGCCGTTGTTGCTGATGACGGTGATGTTCAGGCCCGCGCCGTGGAAGATCGGGCCGAGGGGGTACAGCGCGTCCATGCGGGCGCCCATGAAGTACAGCGGCACCGGCGGCCCGGGCACGTTGGAGATGACCAGGTTGTGGATGACCGGGCCGCGACCGGCCAGGTCCAGGTCGGAGACCATGCGGACCGCGAGTCCGAACGTACGGGGCATCGCGAACTCGGCCCACTCCTGCAAGGTGTCGGCCGGCACCGCCTTGTGGTGCTGCTTGGCATTGGCGTTGGCGACGGCCATCGTCTCGATGCGCTCGCGCGGGTCTGCCGTGTCGGTGCCGAGGCGGCAGAACATCGACGAGACCTTGTTGCGGCCCTGACGCTTGGACTCACCGTGCACCGACACCGGGACCGTGGCCAACAGCGACGCATCGGGCAGCTCGCCGCGCTCCTCCAGGTAGCGACGCAGCGCCCCGCCACTGAGCGCCAGGACGACGTCGTTGACGGTCGAACCCGGGACCGCGTTCTTGATCGCCTTGATGTCGTCGAGGCTGATGTCGGTGTAGGCGATCGACCGGTGGCCCGTGATCGTGCCGTTGAAGGACGTGCGCGGCGCGGTGAGCGGAGCGGCCATCGCGATGCCTTGGCGAGCCCGACTCGCGGACTCCACGAGCGTCTTGACCGTCGGCGTCACCATACGCACCGCGTGCCACGGCTTGGTGACGGTGGCGAGGATCCCCCGCCCGACCAGCTCCAGATCGGACGGCTGCCGGTCGTACTTGACGACGGCCGAGGGGTCGCCACCGGAGTCCAACGGTGGTGCATCGGGCTCCAGGCTGCACAGGTAGGAGATCATGTTCGACCCGGAGACGCCGTCGACCGACGCGTGATGCATCTTGGTGAAGATCGCGATCTGGCCCGAGGCAAGGCCCTCGATCACGTACATCTCCCACAGCGGACGAGTACGGTCCAGCGGAATGCCCGCGAGATGACCTGCGACCTCGGCCAGCTCGGCGTCTCCACCCGGCGACGGCACCGCCATCCGGTGGACGTGGCGGTCGATGTCGAAGTCTCGGTCGATCACCCACAGCGGGAAGTCGATGCGGCCGGGGACAAGCTTGAGCTTACGGTTGAACATGGCAACGTTCGAGACGCGCTCCTCGAGCACGTCCTTGAAGGTGTCGAAGTCGTACTCGCCGGACATGGTCTGGGGGTCGACCAGGATCAGACCGCACACGTGCAGCAGCTGCGAGCTGCTCTCCAGGTAGAGGAAGCTCGCATCCAAGCCGCTCAGACGCTCCATGGCGGTAGCGTAATGCTTCTAGAACGTGTTCTACAAAGGAATGGGACGAGGATCATGGGCCGGAACGACAGCCCGCGACGGTACCGCCGTCGCCAGCTCGCACTGGCCGCACTGGCCGCCAACGCCCTGCGCCCACCCGCAGGCGGCCGTTCGGGAATCGCCGGCTTTTCCGTCGGCTGGCCGGTCAGCGAGCTGGCTCCTCATCTGCTCGTGGCCTCCGCCGTGGACACTGCACTGGAGCTCACCGTGCGCCGCCGCCGGTCCGGGACGACCTCACGCATCGGGCTGCTGGCGGCCGGCACCTCGATGGGGCTGCTGGGGTACTCGATCGCCGCCGCACGACGCGCTCGGATCGACCTCGACGAGGCCCTGACCACCGGCCTGGGCGCCGAGACCACGCTGTCACCGCACCACCCTCGACAGCGCGGCGCCGTGGCCCGGCCGTTCCAGTTGCGCCAACGCGACGTGGAGGTGATCCGCAACGTCTCGTACGTCGAGGGTGGCCGGCGCGGGCGTCTCGACATCTATCGACCGAAGGACGTCGACCTCGATCGTGCCCCGGTGCTGCTGCAGATCCACGGCGGCGGGTGGACGATCGGCAGCAAGGAGCAGCAGGGCTTGATCCTGATGAACCGGATGGCCCAGCAGGGGTGGGTCTGCGTCGCGTCGAACTACCGGCTGGCACCCAAGCACCGGTTCCCCGCCCAGATCCACGACGTGAAACGCGCGCTGGCCTGGATCCGTGAGCACGTCGCCGAGTACGGCGGCGACCCCGACTACGTCGTCATCACCGGCGGCTCCGCCGGCGGCCACCTGTCGGCGCTCGCGGCCCTGACCCCGAACGACCCGACGCTGCAACCGGGGTTCGAGGAGGTCGACACCCGGGTCGCGGCCTGCGTGCCGTTCTACGGCGTGTACGACCTGGCCGGCTCGACCGGCGACAAGGCGGCGATCGAGCTGCGCGACAAGTTCCTCGGTCCGTGGGTGTTCGCCAAGGATCCCGCCGTCGACCTGCAGCCGTTCATCGACGCCTCACCGATCAGCCGGATCACCGCCGATGCTCCCGACTTCTTCGTCCTCCACGGCCGCAACGACAGCCTGGTGCGCGTGTCGCAGGCCCGTCACTTCGTCACGAAGCTGCGCGAGCAGTCCAGCGCCACCGTCACCTACGCGGAGCTGCCGTGGGCCCAGCACGCGTTCGACGTGTTCAGCTCGATCCGCAGCCAGCACGCCATCGACGCCGTCCAACGCTGGCTGGAGTGGCACCGCGCCCTGAACCAGGCGCCCTCGGACTCGCCCCGCTGACTCAGCGCCGGCACGGGGCTCGAAGGCGTCACCGCGGCAGCCCGAGGACCCGCTCGGCGACGACGTTGCGCAGCACCTGCGTCGTACCGCCGGCGATCGACAGGCAGCGCGTCAGCAACATCTCGTGGACGTCGGCGTCGACGTC